>MDTG01275215.1_pt1 | contig 25749 bp, 22 predicted proteins | sample 811421 | NCBI WGS metagenome assembly MDTG01 (sample SAMN05326645, study PRJNA326480) | marine metagenome | isolation source: seawater | place: Pacific Ocean: South East | collected 2011
AGGGCGAGACCGCGCCGCTGCTCTTCACGCCGCTCGAGGGCGAGACCGCGCCGCTGCTCTTGACGCCGCTCGAGGGCGAGACCGCGCCGCTGCTCTTCACGCCGCTCGAGGGCGAGACCGCGCCGGAGCTCTTCACGCCGCTCGAAGGCGAGACCGCGCCGCTGCTCTTCACGCCGCTCGAAGACGAGACCGCGCCGCTGCTCTTGACGCCGCTCGAAGGCGAGACCGCGCCGCTGCTCTTGACGCCGCTCGAGGGCGAGACCGCGCCGCTGCTCTTCACGCCGCTCGAAGGCGAAACAGCGCCGCTGCTCTTGACCCCACTCGAGGGGGAGACAGCGCCGCTGCTCTTGACTCCGCTGGAGGGAGAGACCGCCGCGAAGGCGACTCCTGCCGACAAGGACAGGACCAAAGTGCCGATCAAGGTCTTACGCATGTACGCCTCCTGGCTCCACCGGGTATCCCCTGACTCTAAGACAAAGACCGCCCGGTTCAAGGGGTTCCATCTCAAAATTAAACGCGGGTCTGGGCGGGTGGGTTCACGCCGATTCAAACGAAAGCGTGTCCAGGAGCGGCTCTTGGAGCTTCAACCTGACTCCGTTCCGTGCGAGCGATATCGCTCACACGTCTCCTTCACGCCTAACCCGGTGCCCATAGAATCGAAGCGGGTGGAAGCGCAGGGGTCTTCGCCGACCCTCCCGCTCCCACCCACCCGGACGTCTCCGCCTTCCCTCCAAGGGACGAACAGTCCCTTGGCTAGAAGTAGCGCAGCTCGCGCTGGGCTCGTCGGAAGGCGTCACGCATGTCGCGGACACCTCCCAAGATTCCAGGCGCCCCGCTCTCGGCGGAAGCGGCGCCCGAGCTCTTGGCCCCGCTCGCAGGAGCGACGGCGCCCGAGCTCTTGGCCCCGCTCGCAGGAGCGACGGCGCCCGAGCTCTTGGCCCCGCTCGCAGGGGCGACGGCGCCCGAGCTCTTGGCCCCGCTCGCAGGAGCGACGGCGCCCGAGCTCTTGGTGGCCGAGGCCGTCGTGACCAGAGCGACCGGGCAGCCGCGCACCCCGGCTCGCTGCGCGCGGTCCTTGCAGCGAAGCGAGCGGCTCGCCATCTCGAGCGCGAACAGGCTCCCGAGGAGGCCAGTCGTCATCATGATCGCCAGCCCCGCGCCCCAGGTCGCGCCGCGACCGCAGCGCCGGGGGCGGGTGCGAACCGGAACGCGCACGGGCTCGGGCAGCCGCGGGACCGAGGCCAGGGCCTCTCGCGCCGCGGCGTGGAAGATCCGCTTGAGGTGGTTGCCGCGCGGATCGCAGCCGAGCTCGCTGGCGTGCAGTCGCTCGTTCTCCACGTCCTGGAGCACGATCCGACGCCGACGCCACCAGCCCATGCAGAAGGACTTGAAGGTCCAGAGCACCTGGTCGCGCTCGCTCACGTCCTCGCTCATGACCCAGAAGGTGACCTCCTTCTCCCAGATCCCCTTCTCGAGGTCGAAGATCCGGCGGGCCTCGGCGACGGCGGCCCGCGAGAGGCTGGCGTCGAGCTTGGGCAGGAGCAGGACGTAGACGCGGTGCTGCGGCTCGCCCTCGCGGGTCACGCCGAAGCAGAGGTCGAAGCCCTGGGCGTCGAAGGAGCCGATTCCGCTCTTGCCCTGCATGCTCGAGCGGAGGTGGGCCAGCATGCCGTCGCGCCAGCGGCGGAAGCGGGCGTCGCCGCGGGCCGCCTCGAGCTTGTTCCGCCAGCAGGCGTCGACCTCGTCGCTGCTCGGAGCGGCCGAGACGGGGATCGCCTGGACCGGCGCGTCGGCCGGCACGGCCCGCAGGGGCTGGCTGCCCGCCACTCCAGCCTTGTCCAGGGGGGCGCTCACGACCAGGGGCTGGTCGCGCTTGGCGCGGAGCACGCGCACCGGGGTCGCGACGCTGGGCGTCGGGGCCGGCGCGTCGGGCTTGGGCGCGCTCGTCTTGCCCTCGAGGAGCTCCTCGAGCTCGGCCAGCAGCGGGGTGAGCGAGTCGGGGCGCTTCTCGAGGCGGGCGAAGGTCCGCTCGAACATGCGGTCGAGGGCGGCGGGGATCTTGTTGCGGGCCAGGTCGCTGGGGACCTCGCGACCCTCGGGCAGCTTGCCGGTCAGGACCTCGAACAGGAGCACGCCGAAGGAGTAGACGTCGGCGCGACGGTCCGCGGCTTCGCCGCGCAGCAGCTCGGGGGCGAGGTAGCGGATCGTGCCCTGGACCTCGGCGCCCGAGCTAGCCAGCTCCAGGCTGCGCGAGATCTGCAGGTTCCCCTGCGGACCCTCGAAGACCCGTCCGAGGCCGAAGTCGGTCAGGAGCACGCGGCCCTCGCGCCCGGGCTCTACCAGGATGTTCCCTGGCTTGACGTCGCCGTGGACCACGCCGCGGTCGTGGGCGTGCTCGAGGGCGCGCCCAGCAGCGATCAGGATCCGCGTCGCGCGCCGCCAGGAGAGCGGACCCTCGCGTCGGAGCAGCTCGGCGAGCGAGTCACCGTCGATGAAGTCCATGACCACGAAGGGCGGGTCGTGGGAAATGCTCAGCTCGCGCGTCGTCACGATGTTCTCGTGATCGAGGCGCGCCTGGACCACGCCTTCGTGGCGCAGGGCGGTCAAGCCGGTCTGATCGTGGGGCACCTTGATCGCGACGATCTTGCCGAGGACTTCGTGCTCGGCGCGGAAGACTTCTCCGAAGCCGCCTTCCCCCAGTCGCTCGAGGATGCGGTAGTCGAGCACCCGGTCGCCCGGGGCCAGTCTGCGAATCTCCACCTGAAACTCCTAACGCCTCGAACCTTGCTGCCGCACATCGGTTATGGCGCCACCCTGCGAAGCCCTCAAGAGAAGCAGCAGGCGCCCTTGCACTAAGGTCGTTTCGAGCGCCGACTTGCGTCGCGTAGCGGGGCAGGGCGGCGTCGCTCACACACCTGTAGAAAGGGCTCCGCGGGATTCGTTCGCATCAAAATCCGGGAGGTGTGGGGCCGTGAGCGAACCCGGACACCCACTGGTGGCGCCGATTGCCAACTCGGGCCATAAATGAGCCATGAGTGAGGTCGGAGAAGCCACCCGGATCGTGCTCGTCGACGACGACGGGGTGTGCCTAGCCATGCTGGCGCGCGGCCTCAAGCGCCGCGGCTTCGAGGTCTGCTCCTACTCGGACCCCCGCGACGCGGTGGCTCGCCTGCGCGACGACCGCCCCGCCGCCGTGATCACCGACATGCGAATGCCCCACCTGACGGGGCTCGACGTGGTCAGCCACGTGCAGGAGGCCCTCGGCCTCGACGGGCCGCCCGTGCTGGTCGTCTCGGCCGACGGCGACGAGGCGCTCCTCAACGAGGCCTTCCGCCTCGGCGCAGCCGACTACCTGCTCAAGCCCGTCAGCGACGCCGAGCTGGGCGCCAAGCTCGAGAAGGCGCTCCGCACCCGCCCGACCCACGAGGGCCCGAGCTCGATCCCCGACCGCGTCGGCCAGTGGGACCTCGGCGAGTGCATCGGCCGCGGCGGGACCGCCTGCGTGTTCCGCGCTGCGCGAGCGGGCGACCCGCGCAGCTACGCGGTCAAGGTGATCTGGCCGCACCTGACCAAGAGCACCGAGACCCTGCTCCGCTTCCGGCGTGAGATCGACACCCTCAGCTCGAACACCCACCCGCGCATGATCCGCCTGGTCGAGAGCGGCCGGCAGGACAGCCACTACTACTACGTCATGGACCACCTCGACCGCGGGACGCTCGCCGACGAGATTCGGCGCCGCGGACCCCAGTCGACGGCCCACACGCTGCAGATGCTCGAGCAGGCCAGCGAGCCGCTCGCCTTCCTGCACGAGCGGGGCCTGGTCCACCGCGACGTCAAGCCGAGCAACCTCTTCTACGACGACGCGGGCGACTTCGTGCTCGGCGACTTCGGCCTCGCGCGCCGCCTCGGCGACCACGGGATCACCCTCGAGGAGGAGTTCATCGGCACCCCCCTCTACCTGGCGCCCGAGGTGTTCCGCACGCGGGAGTTCGACCACTCGGTCGACTACTACGCGCTGGGAGTGTGCGCGACCGAGATGCTCCTCGGGGGCCCCGTCCTGCCCGAGACCGACGCCATGAGCATGATCGGCCGGATCATGGACCGCGGCCTGCCCCACCCCGCCGACCTCCTGGCCGGCGAGGTCCCCGAGTCGCTGCTCGACCTGCTCGGCCAGCTGACGCGCTACTCGCCCGACCGCCGGATCAAGGACCTGGCCCAGCTCCGGGCCGGCATCGCCGAAGTCCGCGAGGACCTGCGCTAGGGCTGGTCGTCAGTCCCTCGTGCCCGCGCTGGGCCGGTCTAGCCGCGCCGCTCCAGGTAGCTCACCAGACCGTCCCCCGCGGCGGCGAACATGTCGGGCATCCCGCCGCCGGCCACCCGCGCGATCAGGCGCGGCTCGTAGGCGACCGTCCAAATCAGCTTGCAGCGGTCCTCGCCCAGGGGCTCGAGGCGGTAGTCCTCGACCATGCTCCGCACGAAGCAGGGCACGCTGGTGTGGGTGAAGCAGAACGAGAAGCGCGCGCCCGGCTCCCAGGCGAGGAAGCGCTCGTAGACGGTCATGGTCGTGAGGGTCACCGCGCGCGTAGCGCCGACCTGGTGCGTCTCGCTGCTCGTCCAGCGACCGCGCTGGATCGCAGGGAACCACTCCGACCAGCGGGACGGGTCGGCGAAGAGCTCGAACACGACCGCGGTCGAGGCCGGCAGCTCGCGCTCGGTCACGATCCGCTTGGGGGCGGTCTCGAGCAGGCCGAGGTCGGCCGGCTGGCAGCGGAACCTCACTCGAGGGGGCGCACGATCGAGACGGCGCGGCCCTCGGGGGCGAAGAGCTCGCTCAGGCGAGCCTCGAGGCGGGGCAGGTCGATCGACTCGAGCAGGTCGAGGTAGCCGAGCAGGTCCCAGCCCTCGAGCGCGCTGTCGGCCTCGCCGAGGGCCACCCCCTGGAGCGAGTTGAACGAGCGCACGAAGCGTCCCCAGGCCTTGTTGCGCAGCCGGAGGAAGTCCTCCTCACGGAAGCCCTCGCTGCGGGCGCGCTCGATCGCCTCGTCCACGGCGCGCAGCAGCCCGTCGGGGTCGAGGGTCTCGGCCGCGATCACGGCGTGGCTGTGGCCGCCGCGCCCCACGCTGTAGCCGGCGTGGAAGGTGTCGTCGATCAGACCCGAGGCGCAGTGCTGCTCGAAGAAGGTCGAGCTGCGGCCGAACACCAGCTCGAGCACGAAGCCCGTCTCGCGGTGGTCGCGGATCATCTCGGGGCCGAGCGCCGGCGCGCGCTCCTTGCTCCCGATCAGGACCTTCGGCATGGCGACGGCCATCCGCTTCTCGACCCGGGCCTTCGCCACCTCGCGCGGCTCGAGCGGGGCGGGGACCCGCTGGGCGGCGCCGGCGGGCGGCGGGCCGGCCTGGCGGCTGGACTCGACTCGGGCGAACACCTGCTGCGGGTCGAGGTCGCCCGCCACCACGAGCAGCATGTTCTCGGGGTTGTAGAAGGTCCGGTGGCAGAGGCGGAGCAGGTCCCCGTCGATCTCGGCGATCGAGTCGAGCGTGCCCGTAATGTCCTCGCGGATCGGATGCGTGTGATAGAGCGCCTTCAGCAGCTCGAGGTGCGCCGCCGCGTCGGGAGAGTCCTCATACATGCGGATCTCCTGCGCGATCACCTTCCGCTCCTTCTCGATCGCCTCCGGCGTGAAGTAGGGCACGGCCACGAAGTCCAGCAGGAGGTCCAGACAGGGGAAGAAGTCGCTGCTGCTGCTGAAGTGGTAGGCCGTCTGGGTGTAGCTCGTGTAGGCGTTGGCCGAGGCGCCGTACTGGGCGAAGAGCTTGAAGGCGTCCCCCTCCTCGGTCTGGAAGAGCTTGTGCTCGAGGAAGTGCGCCACGCCGGCCGGCGTCGTGATCGCGGCCTCCTGGCCAGGCGGGACGAAGCTGAGGTCGATCGAGCCGTAGTCGGTCACGATCGCCGCGAAGCTCTTCAGGTAGCCGGGCTTGCGGATCACCCGCACCCGCAGGCCGTCGTCGGTGACGCCCTCGTGGACAGCCTCGTCTACTCGCGCGGACTCGCGCACCCTCGTGCTCTGCATAGGCACAGACTCTAACCTCGTCGCGCGCGGGTCAACCGGCAGGCGCGGTAACCTGATCCCAATGAGCGAGCCCGCCCTCCTGCGTCGCCTGCGCGCCGGCCGCGAGGTCGAGGGGCAGCGCCTCGGCGACTACGAGCTGCTCGAGGTGCTGGCCCGCGGCGGCCAGGGCTTCGTGCTCGAGGCGCGCCACGAGGGGCTGGAGCTGCGGGTCGCGCTCAAGGTGTTCGACCCCCAGGGCTCGGCCGCCTCGCCCGAGCGCTTCCGCGAGGAGGCGCGGGTCCTGGCCCGCCTGCGTCACCCCAACCTCCCGCGGGTGCTGCACCTCGGCGAGGAGGGGGGCGTGCTCTTCGCGGCCCTCGACCTCGTCGAGGGCCCGACCCTGGAGGAGGTCCTCGACGAGGGGCTGCCCGAGCCGGAGTGGAGCGCGCGCGCCGCGGCCGAGGTCGCCGACGCCCTGACCCACGTCCACGCCCACGGCCTGATCCACCGCGACGTCAAGCCGCCCAACGTGGTCCTCGAGGGCGAAGCCCCGGGGGCGCGCCGCGCCGTCCTGGTCGACTTCGGGCTGGTCAAGCGGGACCCCAACGCGAGCGCCTTCGCCTCGCTGGAGGCCCTCGAGCTGAGCCGCAGCAACGAGGTCAAAGGCAGCCCCGAGTTCATGGCGCCCGAGCAGGCCGACCCCGACGTGGCGCCCCTCGGCCCGGCCGCCGACCTGTTCGGGCTGGGGGCCACGCTCTACTTCCTCCTCACCGGGCGCCCGCCCTTCCGCGGCGAGACCACCGACGAGCTCCTGCGCGAGGTCCTGCGCGCCACCCCCGCCCGCCCGCGCAGCGTCAACCGCGCCGTGCCGCCCTGGCTGGACGCGCTCTGCATGCAGGCCCTCGCCAAGGACGCCGACGGGCGCCCCCCCTCGGCGCGGGCCTTCGCGCAGGCCCTGCGCGCGGGTCTGCGCGGCGAGAGCGCCGACACATCGGGGAGGGAGAGCGACCTCGAGGAGATCGTGGAGCTCGGCGAGCCCGAGCCCGCCGAGCGGGACGAGCCGCCGAGCGAGCGGCTCCGCCGCGGCTCGGGGCGGCGCAAGCGACCGGCCCCTCGCTCGAGCCGGGTCGCGGGCGCGCTCAGCCTCGACTCGGCCGAGGAGCTGCCCGCCTACCGCCCGCCCCCCCGCCGCTCGTCGGGCCGCCGCGCCGCCGCGATCGCCGCCGCGCCCAGCCCCAACGCGCCCGCCTGGGCGATCGGCGCCGGGATCGTGCTGGTGTTCATGGCGGCCGGCCTGGTCACGGGCCAGCTCGGACCCGGCCCCGGGCTGATCGTGTTCGTGGCCGGCGTGGTCCCGCTCGGCGCCAGCTTCTTCCTCTGGCGCCGCGTCGAGCGCCCGCGCCGCGCCGAGCCCGCCAAGCGCCAGAGCAACTCCGCCGAGGCCACCGCCGCCCTGCAGCGCGCCAAGGAGGCCCTGGCCAGCGGTGACGCCGCCGCGGCCCTCACGGCGGCGGGCGAGGCCCTCCGCCTGCGCCCCGACGACGCTGAGGCCCTCGCCCTGCGCGGGACGGCCCGGGTCCGCCGCGGCGAGGTGGCCAAGGGCGTGATCGACCTCGACGCCGCCCTCGAGCTCGACCCGCGCCACTGGGGCGCTTACGCCGAGCGCGGCGCCGTCCGCTACCGCCTGGGCGACCTGCCCGGCGCGATCGACGACTTCGACCAGCTCGTGCTGCTCCGCCCCCAGGACCCCGAGGCCTTCGCCAACCGCGGCGCCTGCCACTACAAGGTCAAGGACTACCAGCGCGCGCTGCGCGACTTCGACCGCTGCCTGGAGCTCGCCCCCGACGACAGCGAGGCGCACCGCCGCCGCGGGCGGGTCCGCTTCAAGGCGCGCGACTTCGCCGGCGCCGCGGCCGACTGGAGCGAGGTGCTCCGCGCCCGGCCCGATGACCTCGACGCCCTGCGCAAGCGCGCGGTCGCCTACCGGCGGCTGGGGAACGACGAGCAAGCGCGCGCGGACGAAGCGAAGCTCGCGCAGCTGGAGGGAGCCTCATGAGCGAGAGCCTGGCGGCCGAAGCCGCGGCCTGCGTGGGCGAGGTCGAGCACAGCGAAGGCGTCCTCCGCGCCGAGCTGAGCTTCCCCGCGCACCTGAGCGTGTTCGCCGGCCACTTCCCCGGCCAGCCGATCGTGCCCGCGGTCTACCTGCTCGAGGCGGCGACCTGCGCGGCGGGGCGAGCCCTGGGGCGCTCGCTCGCGCTGAGCGGCGTGCGCAGCGCCAAGTTCACGCGCCCGCTCGCCCCGGGCGACTCGGCCACGCTCCGGGCCGAGCTGCGCGAAGTCGCGGGCGAGCTCGAGCTCGCGGGCGAGCTGAGCGTGGGGGGCGAAGCCGCCGCCGCGCTGACGCTCAGCCTGCGCGGCTGAGCTACAGCACCTCCTGGACGCGCGAGGAGCAGGCCCAGCCAGGCGGCGCTGATCCGGGCGAAGTCCGCCAGGCCCATGTGACTGATCCGCTCGGCGCCGCGGAAGTAGCGCACCCGGATGGGGATCGTGCGCAGGGGCACGCCCGCCCAGGCGGCCTTGGCCAGCACCTCGACCTCGAGCTCGTAGCGCTCGCCGCTCAGCTCGAGCGCGGCCAGGGACGCGAGCGGATAGGCGCGGAAGCCGGTCTGGGTGTCGCTGAGCCGCTGGCCGCCGCTCAGCAGCCGGAACCAGGCGTTGCTGATCCGGCGCCCCGAGCGGCTGCCCCAGCCGGCGCCCGCCCTGACCAGGTCGCGCTCGCCCAGGACCAGCGCTCCGGGCTCGCGCGCGATCGCCCCCAGGAAGGCCGGCAGGTCGGCGGGCAGGTGCTGCCCGTCAGCGTCCAGGCTGATCGCGTGGCTGAAGCCGAGCCGGCGGGCGGCCGCGAAGCCCGCGCGCAGGGCCGCGCCCTTGCCCCGGTTGCGCGCGTGGCGCACCAGCCACAGCCCCTCGCCCCAGGGCAGGGCGTCGAGCGCGGCCTGCCCCGCGGCGCCCGAGCCGTCGTCGACCACGATCACGGGCAGGTGAGCCCGCGCAGCGCGCGCGACCTCGGCCACGGTGGCGGGGTTGTCGTAGGTCGGGATCAGCGCGCAGGGACGGAGCTCGCTCACGCGGGGTCCCCCTCCTGGCGCAAGGCGCTCTCCCAGCGGCCGAGGAACGCGTCCCACAGCGGCGGCCGCGCGACCTGCAGGGTCCCCTCGAGGTCCACGAAGGCCTGGACCGTGAAGGCCTCGGCCAGGGTCGCGCCCTGGCGGTCGCTGATCCAGTAGCGGAAGAGCAGGCGCGCGGCAGGGTCGGGGTAGAGGCGCGTTCGCACGCTCAGCTCCTGATCGAAGCGAGCCGGCGACTTGTAGTCGAGGGCAGCGTGCACGATCGGGACCGCGAGCCCGGCCGCTTTGACGTCGTCGTAGTGCAGCCCGTAGCCGCGCCCGAAGGCCAGCCGCCCCTCCTCGCAGAAGCTGAGGTAGTGGCCGTGCCAGGCGATCCCCAGCGAGTCCACCTCCTGGAAGCGGACCCGCACGTGGGCCACGGCCTCGAGGAAGGGGCCGCTCGGAATCCGCCAGGGCCTCACGAGGAGGGCTCCACGACGAACTGCAGCCGCCCGCGCGCGACGACCTCCTCGCCGACCGAGGCCTCGCCGCGGACGAGGATCGCCCCGCCCAGGCGGGTCTGGGGCCGGATCGTGTAGCGCACCCGCTCGCCGCGCCGCGGGCAGCGGCCCAGCTCGAAGGCGCGCAGCGCGACGAGCATGCCCCGCACGGGGCGCGGCTCCTCGCCGGCGGGCCCGGCGGACGCGAGCAAGGCGGCCGTCTGGGCCAGGCCCTCGATCAGGGCGCCCTCCCACAGCTCCTCGCCGCGCAGGTGCGCGGACGCGCTCACGTCCTGCTCGGCCACGGCCTCGCTCGGCTCGAGCGAGATCACCCGGTCGAGGACGCGGATCGGGGCCTGGTGGGGCAAGAGAGTCAGGGGATCCATGGGCGGGCTCCGCCGCCGCGCGCGGAGCGGGCATGTTCGCTCTTGGCTGGGGAAAGCGTCAAGGGCGGCGCGGGGCCCTCGCCAGAGCTATGTTCGGAGTAGTGCATCCAACGACCCGACAGACCGGCGAGTTCCCCTCGGTTCCCGTGCGTCAGATCGGGCCCTACGAGCTCCTGGCCGAGCTAGGCCAGGGCTCGCACGCCGGGGTCTATCTCGCGCGCCGCGCCGGGCTCGAGCGCAACTTCGCGCTCAAGCTCATGAAGCACCCCGAGGACGCCGAGGGCATGCGGCGCTTCGAGCGGGAAGCCCAGCTGGCGGCCAAGCTCGACCACCCGGGGATCGTGGCGGTCGTCGACTTCGGCCGCGACCCCGACACGGGGGCCCACTACCTGGTCATGGACCACGTGGCCGGCCCCAGCCTCGAGGAGCGGCTGCGCGCCGAAGGCGCCCTGGACTCCGCGGTGGCCGGCGAGCTCGTGGCGCAGCTCGCAGAGGCGCTGGCCACGGCCCACGAGCTGGGGATCGTGCACCGCGACCTCAAGCCCGCCAACATACTGATCGACGGCCGCACGGGCCGGCCCCGGATCAGCGACTTCGGCCTGGCCCGCCAGGGGCTGCGGACCTCGCTCACGGCCGAGGGCGACCTGATCGGGACCCCGCTCTACATGTCCCCCGAGCAAGTCAGCTCGCGCCCGGTCGACGAGCGGAGCGACGTCTACGCGCTCGGCGTGATCCTCTACCGCCTGCTCACGGGCGAGCACCCCTACGTCTCGCGCTCGCTGCCGGCCCTGGCCGACCTGATCTGCGAGGGGAACTGCCGCCCGCCCTCGGCCCACGTGCCCGGGGTCGACCCAGCGATCGAGCGGGTGTGCCTGCACGCGCTGAGCGCCGACCCCAACCAGCGCCCGGCCGACGCGGGCCAGCTCGCGCTGGAGCTGCGCGCGGCGCTGGCGGGTGAAGGCGATCGCGCGGGGGGCGAGGGCCCCTCGCGGGCGGCCTTCATGGCGCTGGTCGCGGTCGACGTCGCGCTGATCCTGCTCCTGGCCCTGGCGCTGGTCCAGGTCCTCCGGCTGCGCCGAGAGGGCGGCGACCTGCGCGCGGAGCTCGCGGACCAGGAGGCCAAGGGCGAAACGAAGGAGAGCGAGCTGGCGCGCGCCCGCCAGCGCCTCGAGGACAAGGAGGGCGAGCTGGACGCCCTCAGCTCGAGCGTGACGCGCCTCCAGAGCGAGCTCGACGCCGCGCAGCGGCGGACCCGCGAGGCCCAGGACCAAGCCCGCCGCGCCGCGGAGCGCGCCCGCCAGGCTCAGCTCGAGGCGCGGCAGCGCCAGCAGCGCGCCGCCAGCGCGAGCGCCGCTCCGCGCGAGCGCCCCCAGCTGCTGGCGGAGGTCCAGCGCGTGACCGCCGGCGCGACGCGCCAGGAGGCCGAGGCTACGATCGCGGCGCTGAAGGACGTGCCTGGCGCCGCGGCCTGGCGCGCCACGCTCCAGAAGGACCTCGGCCAGGTCCCCGCCGCCGAGAGCACCGTGGCCGCCGCCCTGCGGGCCGGCGCGCGCGACCCCGACCTCCACGTGCTCCGCTTTCAGCTCAGCCTGCTGCGCAGCGGAGGCCGGCTGGGCTCGGGCCCGGTCCAGGAGGCCCTGGCCGCGCTGCAGAAGGCCCTCCCCGCGGACTCGGTCCAGGCCCGCTATGCGCGCCTGATCCAGCAGCGCCGCGTGTTCCAGCCCGAGGGGATCGCCGAGCTGCGCGAGCTCTGTAAGTCCGCCCCCAAGCCCTACCTGCTCAGCACGCTGGCGACCGCGCTCACCCGCTCGGGGCCCGGCTCGCAGCTCGATCGCCTCAAGGCTGCGGTCGAGGTGTGGCGCGAGGCGCTCCGCGCCGATCCCTACGACTCCCAGGCCTGGTTCCAGCTCAGCTACGCCTATCACTCCCAGTGGGCCATGACGAAGGACGCGAGCCTGACCAAGCCGGTCCTCGTGACCCTGGCCCGCGCGCGCGCGCTCAACCCCGACCCGACCCTCTGGACCTACACGGGCAAGTCCTACCTGACCATGGTCGACCTGCCCCACGAGGCGGTGATCGAGCTGGAGGAGGCGCTGCGGCGAGCGCGCGAGCGAGCCAGCGCCATGCACGTCCAGCACGCAGGCGCCTGGCTCCTGGTCGCGTATCTGCGCACGGGCGCGGAGGCCAAGGCCCGCGACCTCGCCGGCGAGCTGCGTCGGGTCGGCCGACCCGTCGCGCGGCCGATCTATCAACAGCTCCTCGGGGCCCTGCTGCCCCCGCTCCGCCGGCAGCTCCAAGAGCTCTACCCCCCTTCCTGAGCCATGCCCCGCGCGCTCCTGCTCCTCGTGGTCCTGGTCGGACTCAGCGGCTGCGCGAGCACCCGCTGGGAGCGCGAGCCCCTCGAGGTGCGCGCGCGCTGCGACGCGTGCGGGCGACGCACGGGCCCCGAGGAGGGCGGCGTGCGCTGGGTCCCGGACGGACGCTGCTCCTGCGCCACCTGCGCCGAGGAGGCGATCGTGACCGCCGAGGGAGCCGCGGAGCTCCTGGCCGAGGCGCGCGAGCTGCTCGAAGACGAGCTCGACCTCGAGGTGACCCCGGCCGTCGAGGTCTCGCTCGCCACCCGCTCCGAGCTGGCGAGCGCCGCGCCCGAGCTGGCCCACCCCAACCTGCGCGCCTTCTGCCAGATCCGCGAGCTGCTCCGCGGCGAGGAGGTCGTCCGCCGCGACTACGAGATCCTGGCCTTGGGCGGGCTGCCAGCGACGGAGCTGCGCGGGATCCTCTGCCACGAGCTGGTGCACGTAGCCCAGGCCGAGGTGCACGGCGCCAGCGACGCAGGCCAGCCAGCCTTCCGCGAGGGCGCCGCCTGCTGGGTCCAGTATCGAATCCACCAGGAGCGGGGCGAGGACCGCTGGGTGCGCCAGCTGATCGAGTCGCGCGACCCGACCTACGGCGGCGGGCTGCGCCGCTTCCTCCGCCTGGCCCAGTCCAAGGGCGAAGAGGAAGCCATCCGCCTGGCCCTCGAGCGCAAGCGCTTCCCCCCGGGCTACTGAGCGGGAGGCCGTCCAAAGGCGGGAGGACAGGCCGGGGCGCTCACTGGCGCAGCCCCCCAGAATTCAGCTGAAGCGTTGTTTCTGGAACAAGCGCTCGATCTCCTTGACGGTGTCGAGCTCGCCGAGGTCCTTCTCGCCGGTGCGCACGCGCAGGATCTTGGGGTCGCGCAGGCTGAGCTTGCCCGTGTCGTCGCGCACGACGCCCTCGAAGCGGACGGTGGCCACGATCCCGGGCCGCAGCTCGACGCCGGCCTTGCGGCCCGACGAGGTGTCACGCTCCAGGCGACGCCCGGTCAGCAGCCCCTCGTCGAGGATCGAGCTGAGCAGGCGCGCGCTGTCCTGGGCGCCCAGGCCTTGCACGCGCCCCACCTCTTGCAGCGAGGGGCCCTCGGCCAGCGCCGAGACGAGGTAGCTGCCGAAGGTCGCGCCTGGACCCTGGACGCTGGTCGTGTAGAGCGCGCCGGTCACGGCCAGGTCGAGGGTGATCGCCGGCTTGAGCTTGGTCCACTGGTCGCTGCGCCGCCCGAGCGAGTAGGGGGCGTTGGGCTCCTTGGCGATCCCGCCCTCGTAGCCCTGGGCGCGGAACAGGTTGTAGAGCCGCATCATGTCGGGGCGCGCGCGGACCAGCTCGCCGTCCGAGAGCTCGAGCGGGATCGGCAGCGGGAGCCCGCTCAGCGGCCCGACCAGGCGCTGGAGCACGTCGCGGCGCTGGTGGAAGGGGCGCTCGGTCAGGTCCTGCCCGTCGAGGTAGATCACGTCGAAGGCGGTGAAGCGCAGCTTGATCGGCACGCCTCCCTCGCCGCGCACGTGCTTCATGACGTCGTAGACGCTCGCCGGACGCGGACCGACCTCGCTGAAGAAGGTCCCGTGCAGCTCGCCGTCGAGGATCACCTCGCGGCAGGGCAGCGCCCAGGCCAAGCCGTTGATCCCCGGCAGCTGACCGGTCCAGTCGTGACGACGGCGAGTGTAGGCCGCCACGCGGATCGCGCCGCGCTCGTTGCTCGCCTTGTGGACCATCAGCCGGATCCCGTCGTACTTCTTCTCGAAGAAGAGCGGGAAGTTGGGCGCCTTGGGGATCTCCGGCCCCGCCAGCATCGGGCCGACCGGCGAGAGGGGCTTGAGCGCCAGCTGCGCCAGGCCCTCCTTGCCCTCGTCGCGGACGATCCGCGCCAGCTCGAACACGTCGACCAGCGAACGCGCCAGGTCGAGGCGCCCGCGGTCGACGTCGTGGGTCGCCGCGATCGCGTCCAGCAGCGCCTCGTCGCCGAGGGTCTGGCTCACGCGCCGGCCCTGACGCAGGAAGGCGATCATGAAGAACACCTCGAGCCGCCCCATGCGCTCGACCAGCGAGCGGAGCACGCGCTTCTTCTTGGCGCCCCAGGAGCCGCGCAGGTGGCGCAGCGGCAAGAGCACCTCGCGGGTCGTCAGGGGCGGGTCGCTCTTGTGCCGCGAGCAGTGGCGAACGAACACCTCCTGCACGTCACCGATCGAGCCGAGGTCGTCGCGGAGCGCGGTCGGCGAGCGGAACACGACCTGGCTGAGCACGTCGAGCAGCACGTTCAGGCTGGTCCCGACGTTGCGCCCCAGGAAGGGATCGCCGCGCACCAGCGCGACCTTGTCGACGAGGTCCAGCCCGAGCGAGTCGTTGCCGAGGAACTCGGCGACCAGGGCGCGCCGCTCCTTGCTGTCGAGGCGCTCGCCGTAGGGGCCGCTCATGCCGAACAGGCGCTGCGAGCGGCGCGGGGAGATCCCGTCCAAGGGCAGGAGCAGCCCGTAGCAGAGGTCGTGGAAGGGGATCGAGGACAGGCAGTCGGGGCCGAGCTCGCGCGCCTCCTCCTCGCTCTGCTCGATCTCCTTCTCGAGGGCGAAGGTCAGGTGGTCGGGCAGCCCGAGGTGCTCGCGCGCGAAGGCGTAGCGGTTGCTGCGCCGCCCGATCAGGGGCTGGCTGAGGGCCTGGTAGGCCCCGACCGTCCCCTTGCTGCGCGCCTCGCGCACGAGGTCCTCGACATCGAGGACCCGCATCTCCTTGGCCCAGTCCGTGCCTTCTGCCACCTCGCTCAGGCCTCGACGAGCTCGGGCAGCGCGTAGTCCTCGGGGTGGTTGGGGTGCACCTCGAGGCGTCCCTCCTCGTTGATTCGGATCCGCACGGCGCGGGCGAAGATCGGCGTCGTCACGGACTTCTTGGCGCGCAGGACGGTGATCTTCTGGCGGTACTTGCCGCCCCAGAACTCCGCCATGTCCTTGCTGCCGAGCGACATCTCCTCGATCAGGAACACCGCGTCGGCGGTGTGCATCAGCGCCTCCCCGCCCACGGGCTCACCCGTGTCCTTGATCTGACCGATCGTGACGCAGGTCACGCCGTTCTCGTGGTTGTAGGTCTTGAGGGTGGCCAGGTTCTCGGCCGTCCGCGCCCGCGAGGGGTCGAGGGTGTTCAGCGAGTCGACCACCACGAAGCGCACGTCCTCCTCTTCGACCACGTACTTGTAGCGACGAATGAAGTCGTCCCAGGTGTGCCCCTTGTGGTACTGCGAGAGGATGATCAGCACGTTGGGCAACACCTGCTCGCGCAGCCCCGCCTCGTCGAGGCCGGTCACGGCCATCGCGATCTTGGCGAAGCGGCTGCAGAGGTCGTCGCGCCCCTCGTTGTCCTCGTCGCGGAAGCCCTCCTCGGCCACCACGTAAGCGCACTTGATCCCGCTCGCGGCCGCGCGAGCCACGCCCTCGAGCATCGCCCGCGTCTTGCCCTTTCCGGGCGGGCCCGCGAAGGCCACCGTGCAGCCCACGGGGATCCCTCCCAGGGCGTGCTCTCCGTCCTCGGTCAGGCAGAGGCGGTCGAGCACGGGCTGGATCGGGAGGGCCTCCTGCTCGCGGATCAGGTCCTCGACGAGCGCCGGCTGGACGATGTCCGCCTCCAAGCCCCGCTCCTCGCCCTCGTCCACGACGAAGGGCTTGGCCGAGGCGTCGACCTGGCCGCCCATGCCGGCCTGCATGCTCATCATTTGGAGCATCTGCGCCATCGGGTTGCCGAAGCCCATGCCCATCATGCCGGGCATCATCGTCATGCCGGGCTGCATCATTGGCTGCTGCATGCCCGCCATCCCTGGCTGCTGCATCCCAGCCTGCTGCCCTCCCATTCCGGGCTGCATCATCCCGGGCTGCATCATCCCGGGCTGCATCATGCCCGGCTGCATCATCCCCGGCTGCATGCCCATGCCCGGCTGCATCATCCCTGGCTGCATCATGCCGGGCTGCATTCCGCCGGGGGGCTGTGTCGGGACGGGCTCGCCCTCGCCGGCTCCCTCGCTCGCGGGGGCCTCGGCGGGCTTCTTCTTGCTGCTCTTCTTCTTCGAGGCGGCCTTCTTGGCCGGCTTCTTCTTCGCCATCGGTTCCCCCCTCGGAAGTGCCAGAAGCTACTTCACTCGACCGCCTGGAACCAGGCGACCCCGGGAAGACCTCAGCGCCGCCTCAAGGAGCCGCCCAGGCCCCGCTCTCTGCGGCCTCGCGCATCGCGCGCAAGCCAGCGCGCACCCCGCGGATCGAGATCCCCGCCGCGGCGAGCTTGCTCGTGTCGAGGCTGGCCTGCAGCGGCCTGCGCGCTCGCTGCCCGAGCTCGGCCGTCGGCTTGAACTCGATCCCCGCGGGGTCGAGGCCCCACTCCTCGCAGACGAGGCGGGCGAAGGCGCCGCGGTCGAGCGCGTCCGGGCCCACCACGTGCCACAGGCCGCTCGCGCCGCGCTCCACGAGGTCCAAGGTGGCCTGGGCCACGTCCGGGCCGTAGCTCGGGCAGGCGACCTGGTCGGTCGGAACCCGAAATGGCAGACCAGCGCGGACGCGCCGCACGAGCTGGTAGACGAAGTTCTTGCCCTGCCGCTCGGGCCCGTAGACCGTGCTGGTCCGGAGGATCAAGTGCCCCGCGTCGCGCGCCAGGAGCCCCTCCTCGAGGGCGAGCTTGGCTTCGCCGTAGACGTTGAGCGGACCCGTGGGGTCCTCCTCGCGGTAGCCACCGCGCTCCCCGTCGAACACGTAGTCGGTCGAGTAGGTGACGAAGCGCGCGCCTTGCTCGGCGCAGAGGTCCGCCAAGAGCAAGGGGCGATCGCAGTTGCGCCGGCGCGAGGCCTCGGGGTCGTCCTCGTTCCCGTCGACCCAGGTCCAGCCCGCCGAGAGGATCACGAGCTCCGGGGCGAAACGCCGCGAGGCCGCGCGGAGCGCGGCCTCGTCGTCGAGGTCCAGGGCTTCGAGCCCTGGCACTTGTTTCGTTTGGTAGGTCCCCCTCACCTCGTGTCCTGCGGCGCGGAGCCGCTGGACGAGGTGCCCGCCGATCTGCCCGGAGGCGCCGACGACGAGGACCTTCAAGCGAGACTACTCGCTCTCGGCGCCCTCGACGAAGCCGAGGATCGAGCGCGGCGAAGCGTCGCCGAGCGCCACCTTGTTGGTGTGCAGGATCCGCAGGTAGCCGCCCTGGCGCTGCAGGTAGCGGGGAGCGATCTGCTCGAAGAGCGAGCTGACCGCCTGCGGGTCGCGCAGACGCTTGGTCGCCTGGCGGCGGTAGTGGATCGACTTGGTCAGGTGCTCACGCACCTTCGGGCCGAACTGCTTGAAGCGCGTGCGCTCCTGACCGGTCTGCATCTTCCGCAGCTCATCGACCGTCACGCCCTGGGCGTCGGCGGCCTTCTGCAGCTCACGGTAGCCCTTGACCCCGAGCGTAATGCAACGCTCGGCGAAGGGGCGGACCCACTTGGCCTTGGCGCGGGTGGTGAAGATGAACTCGCGATCGCCGCCAAACTGCTCGAACAGGGAACGGGTCAGATTGCGCTGAAGCGCGATCCGCTCCTCCTTCTTGCGGCTCAGGCGCTTGCCTGCCTTGCGGTGCCTCACGGGATTCCTCCTGAATGACTGCGTCCCTCACGGGGCGCACGGGTCGTATGGGTTGGTTCCGCCTTAGCGGTTGGCCATGACCGCGTCGACTTCCTCCGCCATTCCCAGGCGCAGGGCTCGCTCGGTCAGCTTCTTCTCGATCTCCTTGAGCGTGACGCGGCCGAAGTTACGCAGCTTCGTCAGGCTCTCGCTGTCCATCCGGCACAGCTCACCGATCGTCTTGATGTTCTCGGCCTCGAGGCAGTTGCTCGCGCGCACCGAGAGGTCCAGGTCGCTCACGGGGAGCATGAACTGGTGGTAGAGGGCGTCGCGGTTCGCGGCCTCCTCGGCCGCCGCGCTCTCCTCCTCCGACTCACCGAACTCGGGCTTGAGCTCGCGGCCCAGCTCGAAGTAGTGAATGAAGGGGTTGAGGTGCTTGCGCAAGATCTTGGCGGCCTCGACGAGCGCGTTCTCCGGGGAGACGGTGCCGTCGGTCCAGATCTCGAGGATCAGCTTGTCGTAGTTGGTGAGCTGACCGACGCGAGTGTTCTCGGTCTTGTAGCGCACGCGCTTGACCGGGCTGAAGAAGCTGGCGACCGGAATCACGCCGATCTCCTGCTCCACGCCGGGCTGGTTCTCCTCGGCCGTGCGGTAGCCGCGGCCACGCTCGATGTGGATCTCGGCCTTGAGGTGGGCCTCCTCGGTGATCCGAGCGATGTGCAGGCCGGGGTTGATGATCTCGACCGTGTGGTCGTGCTCGAGGTCAGCCGCGGTGATCTCGCCCTGCTTGGTGGTGTCCAGGCGCAGGGTGGCGCGGTGGGTGCCCGGGGTCAGGCGGACCAGGAGCTCCTTGAGGTTGAGGATGATGTCGGTGACGTCCTCGTAGACACCGGGGATCGCGGTGTACTCGTGGTCGACGCCCTCGAACTTGACGTGGGTCACGGCCGCGCCCTCGAGCGAGGACAGCAACACGCGACGAAGTCCGTTACCCACCGTGATCCCGAAGCCGCGCTGGAAGGGCTCCGTGATGAACTTGGCATAGGTATCGGTCCGGGTCTCCTCTTCGACCACGATCTTGGTCGGGAGCTCGAAGCCACGCCAACGAACGCGCATCGCCATACCAGACAACCTCTCGCTGAGAGCGTGCGACCCAAGGGATTGAGTCGCTTGAAGTGGGGGGAGGTGAGTCGTCCCGCGTTCGCAGGGCTTCCCGCCTCGATCGATTCGGAGCGTGCCAGAGTCGCCGAGAGAGACGAGCTAGAGAGCTGAACTCTCACGCGGCTGTCTCATGCGGCTATGGCGCGATCTCCTGTTGTGGAAGTCGGGGCGGGCCCTCTTCAGGGCGCGCCCCGGCTCAGACTCATTGAGGAGCCCTCGGGGTAGGACTCCTGGAGACGCAGCGCCTAGACGCGGCGCTTCTTCTTGGGACGGCAGCCGTTGTGCGGCAGCGGCGTGACGTCCTCGATCGCGCGGATCTCGAGGCCGCTGGCCTTGAGCGCGCGAATGGCGCTCTCGCGACCACCGCCCGGGCCCTTGACCCGAACCTCGAGCTCACGGATCCCCATCTTGCGCGCCTTGGAGGCGAGCTCCTCAGCAGCACGCTGGGCGGCGAAGGGCGTCGACTTGCGGCTGCCCTTGTAGCCCGTGGTGCCCGCCGAGGCCCAGCACAGCGCGGCGCCGGTCTTGTCGGTGATCGTGATGATCGTGTTGTTGAAGCTCGCCTTGATGTGGACGACGCCCTTGGTCACGACGCGCTTGCCCTTGCGGACGCGCACCTGCTCGTCGTCGCCGGCGGCGGGGCTGGAGTCGCTGATGTTCTCGTTCTCGTCGCTCATGATCGATTACCGCATCGCCTTGATGGACTTCTTGCCGGCCACGGGCTTCGCCTTGCCCTTGCGGGTGCGGGCGTTGGTCTTCGTCCGCTGGCCCCGGCAGGGCAGGCCGCGGCGGTGCCGCAGACCCCGGTAGCAGCCAATGTCCTTCAGCCGCTGAATGTTGCTCTGGACGAGACGGCGCAGGGCGCCCTCGACCGTGTACTTCTGCTCGATCTCGGTCGCGATTCGCTTGACCTCGTCCTCGGTCAGGTCCCGCGCGCGCACGTTGGGGTTGATCCCCGTGTCACGCAGGATCTTCTCCGAGCTCGAGCGACCAATCCCAAAGAGGTATTGGAGCGCAACGACCGTGCGCTTCTCGTTGGGGATGTCGACACCGGAAATGCGTGGCATGGCTTAGCCCTGACGCTGCTTGTGCTTCGGGATCGTGCAGATCACCCGCACCACGCCCTGGCGACGGACGATCTTGCAGTTCTCACACATCCGCTTGACGGACGATCGAACCTTCATGATCGGACCTCTGCTCGTCTTGCTCGTCTGCTCTCGTTGCGCTTCAAGCTTGGGCTCTGGTGGTCGTGCGTGTCGAGCGCCGCGGCAAACCGCCAAGGCCAGATCACGCAGTTGCCCCCGAGTGACCGCTTTTGCGGGAGGAGTGCAGCTTCTTGGGTGGACGCAGATCGGCTGTCGATCCGCGAAGGGGACACATGTTAGCGCTGGCAGGGAAGAACGGAAGTACTAATCCACCCTTGTGCTGCGGGCTTTGCTAAGTGCGCTAAGTCTATTCGCAACAGGGACCCAGAGCTTCCGCTCGGAGTCATCTCACTCGTCGAAGAGCCATCTCCCGCTGCGAGTCTTGTAGCGCGCGCAGATCTCGAGCACGGCCCCCATGATCTTGCGCTCGACCAGACCGAGGGCCTCGAGACCCTTCGCGTTGTCGAGGCCGATCTCCTGCTCGATCTGCTCTGACAGGTTCCCGCCGACGTCGAACAAGCTCACGATGGACTGGATGGCCACAACCTCGTCCACATATCGCGGCAAGGCCGCGACGATCTCCTCGACGGTCGCGGCGGAACGAAGGGCCTCGCGCTCCGCCTCCTGAATCGCCTCGAGCGAGACATCCTCGCTCAGCTCACCTTGTCCGAGGTCGAAGCGGCTCTCGACCGTGATCGCGCGCACCAGGTCGTTGCTGGGATTCGCGATGACGTGGTCGGTGCGGGGCGGAACGAGGGCTACCTCACCCGGCGAGAGGCATCGCTCGACCTCCGCGATCTGGACGAGGCCCTCGCCCCTCAGCACGCAGATCAGCTCCTCGCTCTCGTAGTGCTGGTGGGGGGAGGTCGCCTCCCCTGGGGTGAGCTCCAGCTCCCAAAAGGACTGGAAGTGTCGGCTGCGGCCCTCGAGCTGAAAGTCAGGGTGGCTGGGCAAGCGTCGCAACTTCAACGGCTACCTCCTCTTCCTCCGAGCTCTCCTCAACTTAGCGCCTGAGGGTGACTCAGACACCCCTTGGGTCGCGAGGCCGAGCTGCTGCCATGACCGTAAAGCACTTAGGTCAGCTACTCAACATGTCGGCGCCAGGCGTTAGGGTTTTGATCGTTCGCGTTATGTCAGCCAAAGGGAGCGCCCCATGGCCCACCCAATCTCGACGTCTGGCGCCTGTCATCCCGATTCCCCCCAAGATCCTGGGCCGGTTCGTGCGCTCGAGCCGCTCCCGGACACGCCCTTGAGCTGGCGGGAGGTCCCAGTCGGTCACCCACTCGACCCGGCGCCTGCCGGCACCGGCTGCGACGCGCACCTGGACCCCTACGTGGGCTGCGCAGACGGATGCCTGTTCTGCTCCGCCCGCTCCTTTTCAGCAGAGGGTGACCAAGCGTCGGGCCTGGGCGCCTGGGACCTGGGCGCCTGGGACCTGGGCGCCTGGGACCTGGGCGCAAAGCTGGGGCTCCCTCTGGCCCTCGCGCCTGCGCTCCCCCAAGAGCACGGTCGCCGCCTTCGTCTGGGCGGGCGCTGCGAGCCCTTCCCCCGCTTGGAAGCCTCACTTGGGCTGACACGAGCCTGCCTGCGCGTGCTGGCCGGGAGGCGCGCGAGCTCCCCCGTCGCGCTGGAGGTTTGCACCCGCAGCGAAGGGGTCCTCGAGGACCTCGATCTGCTCCTCGCCATCGGCGCCTCGGTCACGGTGGGACTCCCGACCTGCGCGCGCCCCCTCGCTGTGTCCCTCGAACCTCACGCCCCTACGGTCCCAGAGCGCCTCGATCTGGTCGCACGGCTCAGCGGAGCGGGGCTCTCGGTAGGGGTCGACCTCCACCCCATCTTGCCGGGGCTAGGTGACGACCGCCGCTCGCTGCGGCGGGTGGTGTGCGCTGCGGCTTCGGCTGGCGCGACCTATCTCAGGGGCTCGCTGGTGCGGGTCCGCGACGACGCGCGCCGATCGCTCCTGGAGTGGGTCGGCGAAGCCGCCCCCGAGCAGACCTCTCGCTACCGGCGGCTCTACGGGGGGCGGGGTAGCCGAAGGTGTCAGCGAAACGCCGAGCTCGAGGTCGCGGAGCGAGTGTCTTGCACCCTCGCCGCCCTGCGGCGCGACTACCGACTCGCAGCCGAGCCGCCCTGGCCGGCGCGCCGCGAGCTCGAGCCCCTGCCGAGGCGGCGTGCTCCGCGCCAGTTCGACCTCTTCGAGGCCGCCTAGTGACCCTAGAGCCCGCTTCCAAGGTCCAGGCCCCGCAGGTCTGCGGGGGTGTTGGCGTTGAAGAAGCTCGCCTCGCTGTCGAACTCGAGGTGCGTGCAGCGCTCGCCCAGGTCCTCGAGCAGCCCTCGCAGGGAGCGCTCGCGAGGGTCCGCTCGCTCCAGCCGCGCCGCGACCGCGCCGAGGAGGTCGCGGTGGTAGAGCGCCTGCAGGGGCTGGATCCGCCCCGACGCGACAGGGACGAACGCGCGGCTGGCCGAAGCGCTCGACCCCCGCGCAGCCAACCCCTCGAGCAGGTCCGGCGCGACGGCCGGCATGTCGCAAGCGACGACCAAGCACCAGGGCGTCGGGCTGGCCAGGAGGGCCGCCTCCAGGCCCGCCAGAGGCCCGAGGCCGGGGCGGCGGTCCAAGGCGAGGTCGGCGTCGAGGCGTCGCAGCTCTCCCTCGAGGTCAGGCCCGAGCGGCGCGCGCGCCACCGCGAGGCAGTGACTGGCCCCTGCGGCGCGCAGCGCCGAGACGATCCGATCGACCCAGGTGCGACCGCGGGCGTCCCTCAAGAGGGCCTTGTCGCTGCCCATGCGACGGCTGCGGCCGCCGACCAGGACGGCGCCAGTCCAGGCCGCGCTCATGCCGAGGCTCCCCAGGAAGAAGAGGCCTCGTGGCTCGAGCTCGCCTCCTTCCGCTTCGGGCCCTGGGTGGAGCGCCGAGCCTGGGTCTGGCCACGATGAGCTGTCATGATCTGAACCCCTACGAGCTGCAAGAGGGTCGCCATGCCTCCTCACCTCACCATGCCCCAGGCCGCCGCGCTCCTCGGCGTCAGCGAGGAAGACGTCGCGCGCCTGCTCGAGAAGGGTCTCCTGAGCCACACGCCCTACGGGATCCCCACCTGCGAAGTCGCCGAGCTCCTCAGCATGCAGGAAGCCGAGCAGACCTCCGCCTAGGAGCCGCCTTCTTCCTCGGCCGACGCTCCCTCAACGTAGTAGGCCTCGTCCGCCGGTCGGATCGGTCGCTTGAACCACAGCGGTCGGCGCAGCCCGCCAGGCCCCGGGCCAGGGCGGGTGCGCCCGAGCCACTGCTGATAGACCTCGCGCGCCTTCGCGCGGTCGACCTCCACGTCGCCCTCCTGAGCGTCAGGCTCGGCGCGGGTCACGCGGACGGGCTGGTGCCAGCAGTGCATGCCCGAGATCGGATCGGGCTGGACCGGGAAGGTCATGTTCTGGTGGACGCCGACCTCCTTCCACCACAGGCGCTGACTGTCCGGGTCGTCACTCTCGAAGGGCTCCAGTTCGGCCAGCCGCCGCAGCGCGAGGTGCTCGCCCTTCTCCTCGAAGCGAACGGGCGCGGCGCTCCAGCGGTTGGTGGTGTGCTTGCCCTCCTTCCGCCAGCGCCCGAGGTGGTGACTGCACGCCACGACCCCAGGCCGAATCCCGTCGGTGACCCACGTCCGCAGCACGAAGGAGCCGATCCTCGTGCTGACCCGCGCGAGGTCGCCCATGCCGATCCCCAGCCGCTCGGCGTCGGCGGGGTTGAGCCAGAGCGGGTTGCTGTGCGCGATCTCGAGCAGCCACTTGGCGTTGCCCGAGCGCGAGTGGATCAGGACCGGGAGCCGGAAGGTCGGGACGAGGCACATCTCGCCCTCTTCGAGGTTCTCGGGCGCGACCTGCGAAGCGATCGAGTCCGGGAGCGCGTGCTCGGGCCAGCCCCAGTCCGCCAGGGTCGCCGAGTAGATCTCCAGCTTGCGCGAGGGGGTGTCGAAGCCTCGCACGCGGCGACCCTCGATCTCGACCCCAGGCTCGTCGGCGCCGACCTCTTGCTCGTGGAGCCTGAGGCGCTCGCCGTCGGCCTCCACCTCGAACACGCCCTTGCGGCGCATCAGCTCCAGGCTGTCGAGGCCCTCCGCCTGGGCGGCGTCCTTCAGCCCGGGCACCGAGTCGAAGAGCGCGCGCAGGTAGTCGTCAGCGGTCATGGGCTCGCCCGGTCGATCCGGCGCCTCGAAGTGCTGCCGGATTCCGAGGCTGCCGTCTGGATCGATCTTCCAGGAGAGCGCCAGGAAGAACTCCATCTCCTCCCACACCTCACCCGGGTTCGTCTCGCGAGTGTCGCTCGTCGCCTCGCCGAGGCGCCGGCGAGCTTCACGCAGGACGGGCTGACGGAGCCCGATCCAGCGGCCGGCGTGGGTCTCCTGACTCTGGTGATCGTGCCGCTCGGGGGCGTGGCCCATGGGGAGCACGTAGTCCGCGAACTGCGCGGTCTCGTTCCAGGTCGGCGTGAGCGCGACGTGCAGCTTGACCTTCTCCTCGTCGAGGAGCGCCTTGATCCAGTTCGCGCCGTCGGGGTAGGTCCAGACGGGGTTGAACACGCGCGTGAAGTAGACGTCGAGGGTGCCCCGCCCGTCGAGCAGGAGGTGCGGCAGCAAGAAGCTCAGCTCGTAATGCGCGAGCGGAAACTCGGGCGGCCAGAGCATTTCGTTCCAGCGCTTGTGCTTGGGCGCGGGCATCGGCGCGGGCGGCTTCATCTTGTGCCAACCGTGCGGCGAGATCCCGCCGGGGCAGCCCACGCTGCCCGTCACGACGTTCAAGAAGAGGAGCGAGCGCGCGATCTGCCAGCCGCCGAGGTTGCCGGAGGCCGCGTTGCGCCAAATGTTGGTGGCCAGACGCGAGCCGGCGCGCCCCGCGCAGCGGGCGACCTTCTCGATCAGCTCGGCGGGGACGCCGGAGGCCTCTTCGGCGCGCTCGAGCGGATAGCGGGTCGTGTAGTAGCGCGTGAGAGCCTGATAGAAGTCGTCGAAGCTGCAGTCCTCGGCGAGCGGCTCCTCCCCCTCGAGGGTCAGGAAGGGCGCGCTCTCGCGCCAGTTGGTCCAGCGCTCGAGGAAGGCGCGATCGGCGAGCCCCTCGGCCAGGATCAAGCCGACCATGGCCAGGATCACCACCGCCTCCGAGCCGGGGCGGGTCGGGAGCCAGTGGTCGCCGATCGAGGCCGTGTTGCTGAGGCGAATGTCGAGCACGGCGACTTCGCAGCCGCGCTCGCGCGCCTCGGTGATTCGCTGGGCGTGCGGGTTGAAGTAGTGACCGCTCTCGAGCTTCGCGGAGACCAGCAGGATGAAGTCCGCGTTGGCGTAGTCAGGCGAGGCCCGGTCGGCGCCCCACATGGAGTAGAGGCCGATTCGGGTCGAGGCCGAGCACACGTTGGTGTGAGAGTTGTGGCCGTCGATCCCCCAGGCCTGGAGCAGACGGTTCATGAAGCCGTCTTCGCCCGGGCGACCGACGTGGTACATCACGCCGTCATGGCGGCCC
>MDTG01102134.1_pt1 | contig 25746 bp, 22 predicted proteins | sample 811421 | NCBI WGS metagenome assembly MDTG01 (sample SAMN05326645, study PRJNA326480) | marine metagenome | isolation source: seawater | place: Pacific Ocean: South East | collected 2011
TTGAGTGCCATTTTTCTCTCAAATATTAAACGCATACAAATATAGGGGTTAATCTTTAATTTTAGGATATTTGCCTTATACAAGAACGAAATATGAAATCCAAAATTGCTGCTACTATTTTAATTTGTATCACAACGCTGTTGTTGCGTTGCGATTCTCCAACCCAAAAACCCAAAAAGGAGGCCTCCTCCCAAACACCCCCGTCGGGGATGGTTTGGATTCCCGAAGGCAACTTTATGATGGGAAGTAAAGGCCCCCAAGCCCGCCCGGATGAAAGCCCCGTCCATCGGGTAAAAGTGGATGGTTTTTGGATTGATAAAACCGAAGTGACCAACGCCCAATTTGCTGCTTTTGTTCAAGCCACAGGCTATGTCACCACAGCCGAAAAATCTGTGGACTGGGAAGAAATGAAAAAACAACTCCCCCCCGGAACGCCCAAGCCTAACGATTCCTTACTTCAAGCTTCCTCTCTGACTTTCAAAGCTACCAATGGCCCAGTTGACCTGAACAATTATGCCGCATGGTGGGAATGGAAACCCAAAGCCAGTTGGCGGCAACCCCGAGGAAAAGGCACTTCCATTGAGGGCAAAGAAAACCATCCCGTGGTTCACGTTTCTTGGGACGATGCAAATGCTTATGCAAAATGGGCAGGCAAGCGACTTCCTTCAGAAGCAGAATGGGAATGGGCCGCACGTGGCGGACTCAAAGATAAAAAATACCCCTGGGGAGATGAAGAAATTACCACCGGAAAGGCAAAAGCCAACAGTTGGGAAGGTTCTTTTCCCTATGACAATACCAACAGAGATTTATTCTTTTATTCTGCTCCGGTCAAGTCTTTCGAAGCGAATGGATACGGTCTATACGATATGGCAGGCAATGTGTGGGAGTGGTGTTCCGATTGGTACCACTACGACTATTACAAAACCCTGGATGGAAAAACAACTACCAACCCTCAAGGGCCCAATGAAAGCTATGATCCCTATAACCCCTATATCGCGCAGAGAATTATCAGAGGTGGATCTTTTTTGTGCAACGACACTTATTGCTCTGGCTATCGCGTGGCTTCAAAGATGAAATCCTCACCAGATACAGGCTCTCAACATACTGGATTCCGCTGTGTAAAGGATATCTAAATGTTTCCTTTTTTCATTTCCTCAATGGCGTGATGAGCAGCCCTGGCCGTTAAAGCCATAAAAGTTAGCGAAGGGTTTTGGGTGGAAGTGGAAGTCATACAAGCACCGTCGGTTACAAAAACATTTTGACAATGGTGCATTTGATTCCATTGATTGAGCAAAGAGGTTTTGGGATCACTTCCCATTCGAACTCCCCCCATTTCGTGAATGTCATTTCCTGGAATACGACCATTATCATTGGTTTTAATATTAGTAAAACCGGCCTTAGAATACATTTCAGAAAATTCATCAAAGAAGTCCTGTAACATCTTTTCGTCATTATCATCATAATCTACATCCACTTTGAGCTGAGGAATTCCCCAAGGATCAACCAAACTCTCATCCAGAGTCACCTGGTTATTTTCCTTAGGTATAGTTTCTCCCATCATATGGGAATTGACAGTCCAAACATTGCTTTGTTTGGCATTTATGAGATTATTGTGCAATTTATCTCCTATTGGTGTGGCGTCATAATCCATTTTTTTACTCGCTCCAAAACCGGCAGCATAACCCCTAAGAAAATTCGTTTCCTGTCGATACACGTTTCTAAACCTAGGCACATATGCGGAAGTAGGTTTTCGCCCGTCCACACGTTTATCAATATGTCCTTCGTGAGTAGCAGAAATAACCCCTCTATAATTATGAAAAGCAATGTATTTACCCAGCAGTCCACTATCATTCCCCAAACCGTTGGGAAATCGATCTGAAGTAGAATTTAACAGAATCAGATTAGTGTTTAGGGTGGATGCATTTAAGAAAATGACTTTGGCAAAATATTCTTTAATCCTTTTCGTGTGGGCATTGATAACCCTGACACCCACCGCTTTATTCTTATCCTCGTCATAGATTATGGAATGGACCACACTTTCCGTTTTTAGAGTTAAATTCCCTGTCTTCATAGCCCAAGGAATAAGAGTAGAATTAGCGTTAAAATAGCCTCCAAAGGGGCAACCTCTTCGACATACATTTCGACTTGCACAAAGACCCCTGCCCTGCTCCAAATAAATGGGTTTACTCTCAGTAAGGTGTGCACATCTACCATAAATCACATGGCGGTCCTTGTAATGTTTTTTCATCTGATCACTGAAGTAATCTTCAACACAGTTGTTTCCAAAAGGTCTAAGAAAATCCCCATCGGGTAGTATGTCTAAACCGTCTTTATTACCACTAACCCCCACAAATTTTTCTACATAGCTGTACCAATGGTCCAGATCATTATATCTAATAGGCCAATCCACGGAAAAACCATCTCGGGCAGGCCCTTCAAAATCCATGTTACTCCAGCGTTGTACCTGTCGGGCCCACATGATCGACTTCCCTCCTACTTGATATCCACGAATCCACTGGAAAGGCTTAGCTTGTAGGTAAGGGTGTTCCTTGTCTTTGACAAAAAAATGCATAGCATCTTCTTTAAAAGCATAGCAACTGTTGGCTATCGGATTTTCCTCCCTTATCTTGGCCGGAACATCACCCCGGTACTTAAACTCCCAAGGCAACATATTGGTGGTAGGATAGTCCTTAAGGTGCTCTACATTCCTGCCCCGTTCGATCAATAAAGTATTAAAACCTTGCTCACAAAATTCTTTAGCCGCCCAACCTCCGGACATGCCAGCTCCAATAACAATGGTGTCAAATTGATTTTCTTTAATCATCTTCTTTCTGATCTAAACGAGGATACAGCCTAAATAACGGTTGGGGATAAATTCGTAGTTTAAAAACTCATTCATATAACGTTCTGATGTCATAAAATGACGCATGGACCACTGTCGATTTTTTTGCATAAAAAATCCTAGCTGACCTGGATGACCTAACGCCCTTTTAATGGTGTAATTTTGAATATCAAAATCTAAATCTTCGTAGGGTTTTAAAAAAGTCCGTTCGACCAGCCCTTTATATATTTTTAAGCCCTGTTTGTAACCTTTAAGCTCTTCTGCGGTAAGTGCACCATCAATTTGATTTAAAATAAATTGCATCCTCGTCTCCGGAGTCGGAAAGGATTCAGTTTTTGAGGGCAAAATGGCCTCCGTCAATAGTCCTACAAGTTTTTGGTCCTTATCTTCCAAGACAGGGGGACCCGAAAGATTTGAATTACAGTGACTGAGTAAACTCAATCCACCGACACCCATGGCAATGGTTTGAACAGCTTTTCTTCTTTTCATATCCCAAAGATACATTTTATCGAAAAAAGTTAACTAAAATAAGTGCAGAGGATCCATTAAAAAAAGACGCTCTCTCTTTAGCAGTTTGGTTATCGATTTTAAAACATTAAATAATATATTTAACTGACTGTTTAGGAAATGTATAGTCTAAAAATGAATATGGCTTTTGCTTGAAAAAATTATATTTTTAATAATCCCTATTCATCAACAACTTTAACAATACGTATGGGCAAAATATTTATTGGGCTTTATAGCATATTGATGCTTATGACTTGCTCCACCCCAAAAAGCAAGTCCATTAAAGTAATGACTTGGAACATATGGCACGGTGGGCTTCACGGCACCAAATACAATGGGTTTAAAAAAGATACCGTTAATACCATTAATATTTACAAAGTCATCCTTCGAGAAGCCCCTGATGTGTTGTTGATGCAGGAAACCTATTGCTGTGGAATGGAAATTGCCCTTAAAGCAGGATATTCTCATTCGGTCAGAGCAAGTTCTAATTTATCCATACATAGTAAATATCCTATCACTGATACATTAAAAATCTTTAAACCTTTTAATGCTCATGCTGCAGTAATTGATGTCGATGGACAACAACTGTTGTTTGTCAATACTTGGTTGCATTATCTGCCCGATTCTTTTGAAGCAATAAAAAAAATGGATCCAGATTCACTTATAGCCAATGAGGGTCCAACACGATTAAAAGAGATTACTGCCATCATAAGGGAGGTAGACAGCTTGGAAAAAAGCCTAAAAATCCCAGTAGTTATAGGAGGAGATTTTAATTCACCCTCACACCTCGATTGGATCGAAAACACCAAGGAGTTTCATTACGGAAAAGTGGTAGAATGGCCGGTGAGTAAGTTGATGTTGGAACGCGGCTATACTGATTCTTTTAGGGAAGCCCATCCGGATCCCAGCCAAACACTTGATGGGACTTGGGGCTATTTTTCCCCAAGGGATATCATATCGGACAGGATTGATTTTGTCTATTACAAAAGTCAAAACCTAAAAACCCTAACCTCTAAAATTGTAATGGACGATCCCGAAGGTGGTTTTTTTAATTCAGATCATCGGCCGGTATTAACAAAATTTGAATTAAAAAATTAAAGCTCTTTAACTGTTTAAATAAATTATTTTCAAAATGATAAAGCACTTTTTTTTGCTGATTTCCTTATTCTTGGTCCTGGGAGCTTGCTCAAAAAAAGAACCCTATCTAAAAGTGGGATTAGTAGCTGACCCTCAATATGCCAATAACCCCAGCTCTGGCAAAAGACATTATAGAGAAACCCTATGGAAATTGGAAGAGGCTATCGACACCTTTAATTATTACAAGATTGATTTTGTCCAAAATCTTGGAGATATAATTGATGTTGAATGGGAAAGTTTTGATGCCGTTCTACCGATATATGACAAACTCAAACCAGGCATCGAAAACCATCATCTTCTAGGAAATCACGAATTTGCTATTGATTCAACCTATTTCAAAGACATCCTAAAGCGCTTGTCAATGCCCAACTACTATTACTCATACTCGAATAAAGGGTGGAGATTTATTGTGTTGGACGCTACGGACTATTCCTACTTTTCAAATGCATTGCAAGATCACGACATCAGGCAAATAGATTTATATTTTAAAAACACCAAAGATCAATTAAACAATTACCGTTGGAACAGTGCTATTGGTATAAAACAACAAAACTGGCTTAAAAAAGAGTTAGATAATGCCCATTTTTTAGATCAAAGGATCATTCTTTTTTCTCATATGCCATTAAGACCAAAAGACGATCCGCATAATTTGTGGAATAATCATGAAATCATAGACATTATTGAGGAAAGTTCTGATGTTATTGCATTTATTAATGGCCACAACCATACAGGAAACCATGTATTCAAAAATGGGATACATTACATAACAGTATTTGGAATGGTAGATACCAAGATAAGCTCCTATGGAATTCTTGAATTCTACAAAGATAGTTTGAGGTTAAGAGGCTATGGAAACCAAAAAAACATCAGCATTAAATTTTAATTAATTTAGTTGGTGACACATTAAGGAAATAACAATCTATATTTATGAGATTTATGAAAACCGATAGCTTATTATTTGTATTGATTACAATCCTTGGATTTCCAAGTTTTATAAATTCCCAACAGGGACTTTTGAGTGAACAAATAAAAGTCCTTAAGCAATATGATCGGGAACATCTTCATCGGATAGCCCTGCCGATAGGGGGTATAGGAACTGGGACCGTGGCACTGGGGGGAGCCGGAGAATTGAGAGACTGGGAAATCATGAATATCCCTGCCAAAAATTATAGTACGGTAACCACCGGAAATGACGCGCCTTTCTTTTCGATTTACACGAAGAAAAAAAATGGATCTTCCCGGACAAAAGCCCTTTTGGGACCCGTTGACCCTGCGGATTATCAGCATTACGAAGGTAGGTCAGTCGATCATCACGGGTTACCAAGGTTCCGAAATGCCTCCTTTGAAACCACCTATCCATTTGGGATCGTAAGCTTATCCGACATGACTATGCCCGTCAAAGTAAAAATAATTGGCTATAATCCATTTATCCCTGGAAATGCTGATGACTCTGGGATTCCTATTGCGATACTCAAATATGAAATCCAAAACATCAGCGACCAAACAATAGAAGTCTCCATTTCGGGTAACCTCCGAAATTTTATAGGAAAAGACGGTAGTAAGTCGACTACAAACTGGAAGGGAGATTACATCCCAATAGGAGCAGATCAGAACAAAAATCAATTTCGCTCAACCGATGAATTTAAAGGAATTTATATGTATTCCAAAGGCGTCAACAAGAATGATGCTGCCTGGGGAACAATGGCCCTTAGTATTCCCAATGAAGAAGATGGTAAGGTAACCTACAGAACAAGTTCGGCCCAAAACTCCTGGAGCAATTCACTACTCGATTTTTGGGATGATTTTAGTTACGACGGATTACTGACTGAAAAGGTCAAATCAATCGATGAAGACCCTATGGCATCTCTGGCGGTTTTAAAAACACTAAAAGCAGGAGAAAAAAAAACATTTACTTTCTATTTTTCATGGCACTATCCCAATCGATTTGCCTGGTCAAAAACCAATATTGGAAATTATTATACTACAAGATATATTGATGCATGGGATGTATTGAAAAAAGAAGTAAAACGTTTGCCAAAACTAACCGAGCAAACTCTTAATTTTGTCAATTCATTTTCATCTAGCACCTACCCCCAAGTTATAAAGGAGGCGGCTTTGTTTAACCTCTCCACCCTGCGTTCTCAAACCGTTTTTCTTATTAAAGATGGAAAAATGTTTGGATGGGAAGGCATTATGGATCGTTTTGGTTCCTGTTTTGGATCCTGTACTCATGTTTGGAATTACGAACAAGCTACCGCCTACTTATTCAATGATTTGGCCAAAACTATGCGACAGGTTGAATTTGGTTACTCCACAACCGAAACCGGCCACATGGGCTTTAGAACAAATCTTCCCTTGATCGACTCTGCTTCTGGAATTAACCTGGCTGCCGCTGACGGTCAAATGGGAACGATTATGAAGTTTTACAGAGATTGGCAATTGTCTGGGGATAACGATTTTTTAAAAAAATATTGGCATAAAGTAAAGGCAGCTTTGTCATTTTCTTGGGTAGAAAATGGCTGGGATGGAGACACTGACGGCGTAATGGAGGGTGTTCAACATAATACCATGGATGTTGAATATTTTGGCCCAAACCCACAAATGCAGATCTGGTACCTTGGGGCGCTCAGAGCAGCCCAAGAGATGGCAACATACGTTAAAGATCAAACTTTCGCCAATAAATGTAGCACCCTTTTTTCCAAGGGATCAAAGTGGACAGACGAAAACCTTTTTAATGGAGAATATTACATCCAAAAGATTATAGTTCCCGAAAGTAAAAAACTCATTGCCAATGGTCTAATCGGTGAAATGGGTAGTAAAAAAATCAAAAATCCTGATTATCAATTGGCAAGCGGTTGCTTGGTAGACCAATTAGTAGGGCAGAATATGGCACACGTTCTTGGGTTGGGCTACTTGGTAAAACAAGAGCATGTTAAAACCGCTTTAAAAAGCATCCTTAAATACAATAAAAAAGAGAACATGTATGAACATTTCAATAATATGCGTTCTTATGCAATGGGAGACGAAAAGGCACTGTTGATGGCCAGTTGGCCCAATGGTGGAAGGCCTACCATTCCTTTCCCCTATTGGTCTGAGGTAATGACTGGATTTGAATATACTGCCGCAATAGGGATGCTTTACGAAGGCATGAGAGAGGAAGGTTTGGAAACTATTACAAATATTAGAACCCGATTCGATGGCAAAAAGAGAAATCCGTTTGATGAAGCAGAATGTGGGCATCACTATGCCCGGGCTATGGCCTCATGGGCCGCAGTACTTGTCGAAAGTGGATTTATGTATTCAGGTGTTAATAAATTTATAAAATTCACCGATAATCCCGGTAATTATTTTTGGTCAAACGGCAGGGCATGGGGAATGTGTAAAGTAGATAAAACGGATAAAGGGTATCGAATTGAATTTTCTGTTTTATATGGCAAAATCGAATTGAAAAAGTTTATGATCGGAAAAAATAAAATAAAATTATTCGACAATAGTTTGATTCTTAACGCCAATAAAAACATTCGGTTTGATATAATCAATTAATATTTTTTTACAGGTACCAACAGGGGATTGAAGTTTAATCTTACTAAAAAACCGCTTTTTTTTTAAGAAAGAAGCGGATTGTACCTCGGGTGGGAATCGAACCCACACTCCCGAAAGAACTGGATTTTGAATCCAGCGCGTCTACCAGTTCCGCCACCGAGGCAATTTGCTCTGATGATAAATGCAGCGTACAAAAATAATAAAATATTTCTGCCTCTAATTTAAAAATCACCAATAAGGTGATGCATTATTTTATTTTTAAATTTGCCAATATATATTTTCTATGGAAACTTCAGCAAAAATTTTCGCTTGCACACAAAGTGAATCCCTAGGCAAAGCCATTGCCGATCATTTTGGAATTGAGATTGGAAAAGTCAACTTTTCGCGCTACAGCGACGGGGAGTTTCAACCTTCCTTTGAAGAGTCAGTCCGTGGGGCCCGTATATTTATTGTAGGCTCTACCCAACCCTCCTCCGAAAACTTGATGGAAATGCTGTTGATGCTGGATGCTGCAAAACGTGCCTCAGCTCGACACATTACAGCGGTTATTCCCTATTTTGGCTGGGCAAGACAAGACCGAAAAGATAAGCCAAGAGTACCCATTGGAGCAAAATTGATCGCAAAATTATTAGAATCAGCTGGAGCTACAAGGATTATAACTATGGACTTACACGCTGATCAGATCCAAGGGTTTTTTGAAAAACCAGTGGATCATCTTTTTGCCTCCAGCATTTTCCTTCCCTATATAAATTCACTAAAGCTGTCCGATTTAACGATTGCCTCTCCTGACATGGGAGGTTCTAAGCGCGCCTATGCCTATTCAAAATTCCTAACTAGTGAAGTTGTAATCTGTTATAAGCAAAGGGAAAAAGCCAATATCATTACTCATATGGAGCTCATCGGTAATGTAGAAGGAAAAAATGTAATACTTGTAGATGACATGGTAGATACTGCCGGAACACTTACAAAAGCTGCTGATTTGATGAAAGAGCGCGGAGCCATTTCTGTACGTTCGATCTGTACTCACGCACTGCTTTCCGGTAATGCATATGAAAAAATTGAGGGGTCGCAACTCGAAGAATTAATCGTTACCGATTCTATCTATCCAAAAGTTAGTCACCCTAAAGTAAAAGTATTATCTTGCGCCCCATTATTCGCTGAAGTGATGAAAAATGTTCATTACAATAAGTCAATAAGTTCAAAATTTATTATGTAAATGCAATTTCATGAAATCGATTACTATTAAAGGATCCAAAAGAGAAAGCGTAGGGAAGGTCGCGACCAAAGCCCTACGTAATGCTGATAAAGTTCCTTGCGTATTGTATGGAGGTGAAAAACCGCTCCATTTTTCTGCAAATGAACTTGATTTCAGTAAATTAGTTTACACACCCAACGCGCATACCGTTGTCCTTGATATCAACGGAGGTAAAAAAATAAATGCCATTTTGCAAGACATTCAATTCCACCCCGTAAGCGACAAAATTTTACATGTTGATTTCTATCAACTTTACGAAAACAAAGAGGTGAAAATGGAAATACCCGTTATAATACATGGATCTGCCCCTGGAGTTATGCTAGAGGGAGGCACATTGGAAGTCAGTAATCGTAAAATTAAGGTAAGGGCGCTGCCTAAAAATTTGCCCGATTCTATCAACATTGACATTTCGTCGCTCAATCTTGGGGATAAAATTTCTACTGCAGAGCTGGAAAGCGAAGATTTTACCATCCTCCATCCCGATAATACAGTAGTTTGTAAAGTAAGAACTTCTAGGGCTTCAATGATTATTGAAGAAGAATTAGAAGAAGAAACTACTGAAGAAGGAGAAGCTACTGAAGAAGGAGAAGCTACTGAAGAAGGAGAAAACAATTCTAGCGAAGAATAATCAACTTTATTCAATTTTACAAAAAAGCATCTCATCTTGAGATGCTTTTTTTAATTTTATGATATGCTATTAAAGTATCTTTTTGGTAAATCAAAACCGATTGAGATGAGAAAATACTTGATTGTAGGTTTGGGAAATACAGGAAATGAATACCATAAAACCCGACACAATATCGGTTTTGAAGTAATCGATTTTATGGCCAAAAAGTTTGAAGTTCAAATGACCAATCTTAAATTGGCCGCAAAAGGAAGTTTTAACCACAAGGGTAAAAAAATCATCCTTCTCAAACCTTCTACCTTTATGAACCAAAGCGGTAAATCAGTAAGGTATTGGGCTTTAAAGGAAAACATAGCCCTTCAGAATATTCTCATCATCACAGACGACCTAAACCTTCCTTTAGCATTACTTCGACTCAAAGGCAAGGGTAGTGATGGGGGTCATAATGGACTAAAAAATATCGAATCTCAGCTTAATACCACTCATTATCCAAGACTTCGATTTGGCATCAAAAATGAAGATAAAACATTCAATCAAGTTAACTTCGTTTTGAGTAAATTCACCGAAAAAGAAGAGGAAAAAGTGAACAAAAAACTGCCCGAATGTAACGAAATTGTTCTTTCATATACCCAAATGGGCTTGGAAAGAACCATGAATAAGTTCAACACAAAACCTCCTATTGAGAGGTCCTAAAAACTCCTACAATTGAATGGGAAACATTTCCTTCCTTATCTCTGGTGGAAACTTTCCAATAGTAGTATTGGTCAGGATTCAAAGTGACAGAAATACTATTGGTAGTTAAATTTTCTGCGGCCAAGTTTAAATCATCGGGATCGGTTCCAAAGTAAACATCATAACTTTCTACATCATTGTCCAAATCAACCACCTCCCACCTAAGGGTTAAAGTTCCATTCTCTAAGCTCACCTGCGAATTGTGTTCAGGGATCAGAAGTTTTGCAGGAAAAGGGAAATGACTGCTGGTAGGGAGCCCCTCCAAATAAAAAGTCCAAACTTGACTTTTGGTAATATTCTGTGATTGCTCAGATATAGAATTGACCCACCAAGAAAACTGTTTTCCACGTTCCAATATTACACTAGAAGAAAGGCGTAGAGTTTCTTTTTTTTTATCCACATTAGTTAGAATATCTCTGACCACTAATTCGTATTTGTCGGTATGAAGAGCCTCTTGCCAACTAAAATTTACTTGACTTTGTTGGTCACTCAATCGTATGGCCGTATTGCAATTGTTGTTGTTTTCAGGACCCAACAATAGGGCTGCTTCTGGATCCGGGATGACTTCCTTTTTGCAAGCAGCAAAAATTAATAAAAGAATGTACAAGTATCTTTTCATCAACGCTTTAAAAGTTTAAAATTTTCTATTCTATCTACTGTAATCACTCGAATAAGATAAACACCTGGAGGATAATAATCCACAGGAATTTGAAAACTTCTATTAAATAGATTGAGAACAAAATCCCTTTGATAGAGTAGATCTCCATGTAAATTGAAAAATAAAACTTCCGCCTGCAATGATCCACCTCCTATAGAAATATTAACGATTTCTGATGTAGGATTTGGATAAACAGCCGAATCCTCCGAAATATAAATTTCTTTTAAAAACTTCCCCTGACAGTTCAAATCTGTGGTAACCTCCAATATATTCAAACCTTTCCTGAGAGTTAGGAGATGCCGTCCCGTCTTGAGTGAGTAATTATTATCATTGAGCCTCAGCCTATAATTTTTTCCTCCTGATAAATCTAGGGTTACTGAAAAATCTTCAACGTTCAGTTGTGAAATCACATTCAATGGGTCCGGTTCGAACAATTCTGTAGCATAACACATTTCAAAATCAGTATTGTTGTTTGAGGTGATACAAATTGTATATTTTCCCTTTTCGAGATTGGGAATCATTATTTCATTTTCATGAGTAAATGACTCTTCCTTTGTAAAGCCATCAGATCCACTAATACTGAGTTGATAATCGAAATGTGCGACGGCTGAAATGGAAATGGAACCATTGCTTTTTCCTTTACAAGTGGGATTTGACTTCTTTAAACTAAAATTATCGTTGGAGTAGAGGTCACAAACATCTCCTAAGCCATCCTCATTAGAATCGGATTGATCAGCATTGGGAATAGTAGGGCAATTATCCAATACATCTGATATACCATCATTGTCTGTATCCAAAACAACCGTACCTCTGTAACAAACACTAATCGAAAATTCATCCACTGAACCAACTATTAAATCGTCGTACAAGTCAACAATTTCAATAGTCCACGTGCCTTTTAGATTTTTTCCATTGAAGATCGATAAATCTTCTTGGGGTCTAAACGAACCCGTAAAAGGGGGCAATGCAAATACAATCGACCCAGTGGCTTCCTGATCAAAAACAGTGTTTTTGTAATCATCCTGATCATCACCAAGATTTTGGGATAATTTAACTCTGGTATTGTCCGGGGCGACTAAGTAAAGAGATATATCCCCAATATAACTGTGATCTATGGATACATTCACATTGAGGTCTTGGATGATTGCCTGATCATTAATTTCGAGGACTAAAGCTGTAGTTTTCGCCATCCCCCCTATGGCATCAATTATTTGAGTAGGTAACCCGCTAGCACTATAAGTACCACAATTGACCGTAAAAGTCCTAAATGTTCCAACTTCAGAATAGGTCCCTTCACCACACGTATTAACCGCCTTTACCCTCCAAAAATAGGAAGTTGAAAAGTTCAAGCCTCCTATATCGGTTGACGAGGAATCGACAGTTTTAATATGGGTTAAACTCGAAAAAGCTTCCGATTTGGAGACTTCAACAATATATTCGTTTGCGTTTTGAAGGGCTGTCCAACTAAGACTTACTTTTCGACTCACTTCCTGATCTGGATTGGTCGGGGATAAGAGTTGAATGCCCTGAAAATTATCTTGCCTGATTCTTACCTCCAGATCGATAGAACGGGTAAGGGTCTGGCCAGATGTCATTAGTTTCAAAACCAAGTCCTGAGATGGAAGGTTTTCAAAACCAGAAACCTTAATAGTTCCTGACACATCAGCACTGGTCAGCTCTGATTCTGAAAACTGAGCTGAAAGCTCTGAAGGAAGTCCACTAAAACTCAAACTCACCCTTTCATCAGTATCCGAAAAAGTCTCAAAATCAAATGCAAATGTCACCTCACCTTGACAAGCCTCTTGATCATAGCTATCAAATGTAAGCACAAAGGGAGCTGGAATGATTTTAATGTCGTGAGTATTTACAGCAAAATAAATAGAGTTTTCCGGTACAATTTTGATTCTGACCTGATCAGAATTAATTCCCCCAGGTACAGTTATCACCTCCTCCCCATCATTGGGTGTGGATAAGAGCAATGGATTTGCAAAGGTTTTTCCCCCATCTGTAGACAAGAATATAGATACGAATTTTGTATTGATAGGGGCCTGATCGGTTTGGGCTACCTCCCAAGACAAAGTTTGTTTAGATCCAGCCTCCCAAAGAATTCCCTCTTGATTTTGCGAACTCATTTTAAAGGGCCCCGCATCAGAAATAACTTTAAGGACTTTAATATCGAAAGCCATCCTTCCTTTTGCATCTGCTATTGCGGGAAAACGATCTCTTACTGTTACTGACCAAGTCAGTATCCTATCAACCAGAGAAACAGTTTCCCATCGACTGCCTGTCTGTGGATTGACCATTGTCAAACTTCCATCTAAAACCGCATCCATTGCAGGGATAACTCTGATGGGACTTATTGAGGGTGGCAGTGATCTTGCCTGAGCACCCAAATGATTATAAGGTCCAAAATTGGATGCATCCACTTGACCTGCATCCAATTGCTCCCAACAATAAAACAATGCATCACCATCAGGGTCGCTTCCAGAGGCTTTTAATTCATAGGCCGTTCCAATGGGTAAAGTAAAGTCACGATCTGCAGAGGCAATGGGAATTTGATTTTCATTTATCGCCGAAGAGTAACAAGTTTGTGTATCGGTATATTGGTTGATGTTATGGATGCTGTGATAATGAAAATAAGGATCACTATGACGCTGAACATTATCCAAACCTACAACCCCAGCATACCCCATTATGGTAGATCCACTTCCAGGTTCTGTACTGAAGCCTTCAAACTCATTCTTATGGGAAAAAGTGTGATATGCTCCAAATTGATGCCCCATTTCATGGGTCACATAATCAATATCAAAATGATCATTGAGAAAAGGATCATCTGCAGAACCCTGAAAAGGGTGAGAACTAAAAGCTCCCCCTTTGACCCCATTTCTACAGACACTTCCCACAGTACCAGCATTACCGTTTCCAGAATCACTGCTAAAAGCGAAAAGATGACCTATATCATAATTCTCTTCACCCAATACTTCATCCAAAGTCTCTTGAGCTTGAACATTTAAATCATTCGTATAAGGGTCAGAGTCAACGTTAGGATAGATCAAATCAATTCCTGATACCAACTCCAAATGTATACCCAACTCCGTTTCAAAGACTTCATTAACCCTATTAATGGTACTGACAACAGCCGCATATGCATCCTCCTTGTTAGTTCCATTAGAGGGATCGTCGTCTCCCCAAAAAGAGGTATAACCCCCAGTTGCTGAAATTGCCAGTCTAAAGGTTTTTATGACCCCCGAATTTGCTTTTCTAAAACTTTTACGATCAATATTAGAAAAACTTTGATCTTTCCAGTTATCCTTCAAAGGTGTGCTACAATTAAATCCTTCTGTCGAAATTTCCAAAGTTCGATTATAAGAAAGGTAACTATTTTTTTTTCCAATCAAAGGCTGTAAAAATCTATTTTCTCCATTGGGATAACGCATCCAAGCATTAATTCCATTAGGAGTATAAGAAAGTCTTATGCGAACATCTGGACGATCAAGGCTTTTTCCAACAAAAGTTCTGATCTCTGGAAATTCTAATTGTAAGTTGGGCGACAACACAGCTGCTTTTTTAAGTTCAAACACCTCTTCTTTCCCAAATTCATTGGGTAAAACCATTTCCACTTTATCTTTCCCATCTATTAAATTTAACCCTTTAGAATCAGTCAATGAATTTTTAAACGCATTAGCATCCAAGTCCATATAAAACCTTTCTTTAAAATCTGAAATGGGTAAATGGCCAACTGAATCATCCAAAGATAGAGACCAAAATTGCTGTGCACTAGCACCCGACAAACCAATAAATAATGAAGTTAATAAACAAAGACAAAAACGATATATTGTCAAAATCGGTTTTTTAAACTCATAATTTAAAAAAAACAATATTAATCTTGAAGTATTTTAGATGTACTTTTGAGAAATATGAAAATTTTTAGATGAAAGTCATCTATAATATAAATAACTACCGGCCAAAAAAAACAGCAATCCTTACCATAGGAACCTTTGATGGGGTTCACGTTGGGCATCAAAAAATCATAGGTGATCTGGTTTCAAAAGCCAAAAAAGAAGATTCATGCTCTATAGTACTGACCTTTTTTCCACATCCGAGAATGGTTTTACAAAAAGACACCCAACTCAAAATGATAGACACCCTGGACGAAAAGAAAAAACTTTTGGAAAAATTGGGGGTAGAATTTCTAATCGTCCAACCCTTTACCTTAGAATTCTCTAGAATAACGGCCATAGAATATACCAGAGACTTTTTAGTCAACGGACTAGGTATTTCAAAACTAATCATTGGATACGATCATCGGTTTGGAAGAAACCGTGAGGCAACTGTTGAAGACTTAAAACATTTTGGTTTGGATTACAATTTTATAGTTGAAGAAATTCCTGTCCAAGACATAGAGTCTATAGCCGTAAGTTCTACCAAAATAAGAAATGCAATAATGGCAGGCAAAATTAAAAAAGCTAACCAATATCTGGGAAGACCCTTTACTCTTAGTGGAACCATTATTAAGGGAGACAAAATTGGAAGAAAAATTGGCTTTCCGACAGCCAACTTGTACATTGAACAAAAATACAAACTAAAACCTCAAAATGGTGTTTATCTTGTTCAATGCCATTTTAATCATCAAAAATATTTTGGAATGATGAATATTGGAAAACGCCCCACTGTCTTAGGAAAAATAAATCAAATCGAAACTTATTTTTTCGATTTTGAAGGAAACCTTTATGGGAAAAAATTAAATATTAACATTCTAGAAAAAATAAGAAGTGAAGAAAAATATGACTCGCTGGAATCATTGGCGAATCAGCTCAGAATTGACCAAAAAAGCTGTCAAGAATTAATTCCAAAATACCGTTAAATTTTAATTAATCCATTGGTTTCTTCTACCTTTATAAATAAATAAAATCACATGTTACCGCTTGCATACCTGAGAGAACAACCCGAAAAAATAAAAGAGGGATTGGCCAGAAGAAATTTCCAAGAGCCAGAACTAGTTGACCAACTCCTTGAAGTAGATCAAAAAAGAAGAAAACTTCAAAGCCAATTGGATGAAACCCTTTCCAAAAGCAATCGATTGGCTAAAGAAATTGGAACCCTTTTTAAATTGGGGCAAGCAGAAAAAGCTAATGCTTTAAAATCGCAAACAAACGATTTAAAAACTACTGGAAAAGCCCTACAAGAGAGACTCAAAAATATTGAAGTTGCCCTATTGTCTATCCGAACTCAAATCCCCAATGTGCCTGACGAAAGTGTCCCCTTGGGGAACTCGGAGAATGATAATGAGGAGGTTTTTAGCGCAGGTACTATACCAGATTTAGGAGAAAACGCACTCCCACACTGGGATTTAGCTGTAAAATACGATTTGATCGATTTTGACTTGGGTAGTAAAATAACCGGTGCCGGATTCCCTGTTTATAAAGGGAAAGGTGCAAAACTACAAAGGGCACTTGTTCAATACTTTTTGGACAAAAACATTGCTGCCGGTTATAAAGAATTTCAAGTACCCCACTTAGTCAATGAAGATTCAGGGTTTGGAACCGGACAGTTACCCGATAAAGAAGGGCAAATGTATCATATTTCGGAAGATGGACTCTATCTTATTCCTACAGCCGAAGTCCCTTTAACCAACCTTTTTAGAAACCAACTTTTAGAGGCTAAGGATTTACCCATTTGCCTGACCAGTTACACCCCCTGTTTCCGTCGAGAAGCTGGGAGTTATGGCTCTAACGTAAGAGGACTAAATCGTCTCCATCAGTTTGATAAAGTGGAAATCGTCAGACTTGAAGAACCTCAAAATTCCCGTATGGCATTAGACAAGATGATAAATCACATCAAAGGTATTTTAGAAGAATTAGAACTCCCATATCGAATTTTAAAACTCTGCGGTGGCGAACTTGGCTTCACTGCAGCATTAACCTTCGATTTTGAAGTCTATTCTACCGCCCAAAAAAGATGGTTGGAGATAAGCTCTGTTTCAACTTTCAATAGCTTCCAGTCTGAACGTTTGCAATTGCGTTACAAAGACGAAAATGGGAAAAAACAAACCATTCATACTCTTAACGGCAGTTCACTAGCCCTCCCTAGAGTGGTTGCAGGATTGCTAGAAAACCAACAGACTCCTAATGGAATCAGTATCCCAAAAGCATTGGTTCCCTTTGCCGGTTTTGAAACAATCAAATGATAGATAATAGTATGTAACGTTAAATACAATCTTGTGCCACTGGACGTCTAAAAAAACACCCATGAAAGCAGTTTATCCTAAAAAAAAATTAGGACAACATTTTCTGAATGATTTAAACATCGCGAAGAAAATCGTGAATTTACTCAATAATCAAGATTGTGACCACATCTTAGAAATAGGTCCCGGCATGGGAGTACTTACCCAATTCCTTATCGCACAGGTCAAAAACTTAAAATTGGCTGAAATTGACATAGAATCTGTAGCTTACCTCAACCGGAAATATCCTAAGATGCAAAAGCAGATAATCAATGAGGATTTTCTTAAAATGGATCTCTCAAAAACCTTTCAAGGTCAACCCTTTGGCATCATAGGAAACTTTCCTTACAACATTTCCAGCCAAATCGTTTTCAAAATCCTAGAACACCGTCAACATATCCCTTTTTTTTGCGGAATGTTTCAAAAAGAAGTCGCCCAAAGGATCTGTAAAAAACCTGGTAACAAAACCTATGGGATACTCTCTGTTTTTTGTCAAACCTATTACCAAACCAAATATCATTTCAATGTTTCCCCGGATGTTTTTTCTCCTCCTCCAAAAGTAGATTCAGGAGTACTATCACTTAAAAGGAAGGAAGATTTAATCATCGATTTCGATGAGGAGTTACTCTTTAAAATTGTCAAAACTGGATTTCAACAACGACGAAAGACATTGAGAAACAGCCTTAAAAGTCTAAACATTCCACAATTTACTTTAGAAGATAGTATCTTTGACCTACGGCCCGAAAAATTGTCACCAAAGATATTCATTGAATTGACAAAAAAAGTGGAAAATGCCAAAATTTGAAATCAATAAATCCGAGATAAAGTTCATTAAGGAGTTGATTAATAGTGGCTTTGACAAAAGACTACGTAGAAAACTTCAAGACCTTCACTACGCCGATATTGCCGAGATCATCTATGAACTTTCCACCGATCAGGCGACCTATCTGGTTAAATTACTGGACAGTGAAAAAACAGCTGATGCCTTGGCAGAAGTCGATGAAGACATCCGAGAGGGCATATTGGAAAACCTGTCCGCCAAAGAAATTGCAGAGGAGATCCAAGAGCTAGATACGGATGATGCCGCCGACCTGATTGGCGAATTGACTGAGGAGCGCCAAGAACGGGTCATGTCACAGATAAATGATACAGAGCATTTAGAGGACATTCGTGAACTTCTTACCTATGATGAAAACACTGCGGGAGGCTTGATGGCCAAGGAGCTGGTAAAGGTTGAGGAGGGGCTCAGCGTACTCAAATGCCTCAATGCCATGCGTGCACAGGCAGAAGAAGTAACGCGGGTACACTCCATTTATGTGGTCGACGATAGCAATGTTCTCAAAGGACGACTTTCCCTAAAAGATCTCATTACTGCCAGCTCTGGTGCCATTGTCAAAGACATTTACATTGCAAAGGTCGATTATGTAACCCTTGGTCAACCTGGAGAAGAAGTGGCCGAAATCATGTCCAAATACGACCTAGAGGCCATCCCTGTGGTCAACAACAAAAAACAACTCATGGGGCGCATCACCATAGATGATATCGTTGACCTGATAAAAGAAGAAGCTGAAAAAGACTATCAGTTGGCAGCAGGAATTTCCAATGACGTAGAGGCCAATGACGGTATATTCGAACTCACTAAAGCCAGATTACCATGGCTCTTTCTCGGGCTCTTGGGCGGTTTGGGCAGTGTTTTTATCCTTCAGGATTTTGAGCAAGTCATGGAACTGCCCGAACTGAGAAGTTTGTTTTTCTATACCCCATTGATTGCTGCAATGGCTGGTAATGTAGGGGTGCAATCCTCCGCTATTATCGTACAAGGATTGGCAAACAATGTCGTTAAAGGATCATTGATCAATTTGCTTTTTAAAGAAGTTGGATTGAGCCTGATCAATGGTTTGGTCCTTGGCATAATCCTCATTCTCTTTGGTGTGATCATCCAGCAAGATCTGATTATCAGTCTCACCATCGCTGGATCAATGATGGGTGTGATCATTATAGCCGCATTGATCGGCACTTTTATTCCCATTATTCTCAACAAAAGAGGCATTGACCCAGCCATAGCTACTGGGCCTTTTATAACCACTGCAAATGATATCTTTGGTATCTTCCTTTTCTTTTATATGGCCAAAATCTTTTTGGTCTTCTAAAATTGCGCGTCATGAAAGTTTTGCACATAGAAGAAAATCACTCCTCACTGATAGAGGGACTGAAGGCCTTGGGATTCCAAAACGACCTGGCATATGGCGATACTGTCGATGAAATCTTGACCAAACTGGATCAATATGACGGAATCATCATTCGAAGCAAATACCCAATAAATGAAGCTTTTTTGGCCCCAGCCAAAAAACTAAAATTCATCGGTCGTGTAGGAGCAGGACTTGAAAACATAGATCTTAAAGCCGTAGAATCTCGAAACATTCATTTATTAAATGCTCCCGAGGGCAATCGAAATGCTGTGGGGGAACACGCCCTGGGCATGCTTTTGTCTTTGATGAATCGACTAAAAGCAGGACATGCCTCCATACAATCCGGTCAGTGGAACCGAGAAGATCATCGGGGCTGGGAACTCTCCGGTAGAACCGTTGGCATTATTGGATATGGTAATACAGGAAAAAGCTTCGCCAAAAGAATCTCGGGTTTTGATGTCATAACCATTTGCTACGACATTTTGGACAATGTAGGAGATCAATTCGCCCAGCAAGTGGATTGGGAAACCCTTCAAAAACAGTCAGAAATCATCAGCCTCCACATTCCACAAAACGATTTAACCCGTGGCATGATTGATAAAAAATTTATAGCGGACATGAGCCAACCTTTTTGGCTATTAAATACCGCACGTGGATCGGCAGTAATAACCGAGGACTTGGTCGCAGGCTTGCAGTCCCAAAAAATCATGGGTGCCGGATTGGATGTTTTAGAATACGAAACCCGATCCTTTTCCTCCATTTTCAACGGGGATGAATTAACACCAGCACTCCTGTATTTACTGGAAGCAGAACATGTACTGCTCAGTCCCCATGTCGCGGGTTGGTCCCGAGAAAGTCATGTAAAACTGGCCAATATCATCGTAGAAAAAGTTAAAAAACTGTTTTTTTTAGGGCTTTTCCCTGACCACAAACTGAGCCGTGTTTAGTGTTCTTTGCTCTAAGAGTATTTCGCCTACCACATTTTTGATAAAATTGATGGCAGGTTTGTCAAAATGGCGAATAGTATAGAGCGAAACCCCATCATTAACCTTGACTTTAAACTTCGTTTTAAGAGCTTCCAACAAGGGTTCCAGTTTACTGTAATTATTGTAGATGCATATAGAAAAACTGATGGCTGAGCTTTGGATCATCTCCACACGCATTTGGTATTGGTGCAAGAGTGCAAAAATCTCACTGATATTTTCCTCCATAATAAAAGAAAAGTCCTTGGAGGATAACTTTAATAGTGTTTGGTCATTTTTGACAATATAGCAGGGAACTTCTGGGACTAGTGTTTTTCCCTTCAAAACGGCTGTTCCAGGTTCACTAGGATTTTCAAAGGATTTAACATAGAGGGGGATTTCCTTACGTTGGAGTGGCTGGAGTGTTTTGGGATGAATGACCGATGCCCCGTAAAAGGCCAATTCAATGGCTTCACGATAGGAAATTTGATGCAGTAAAACCGTATCTCTGAACTTTCTTGGGTCACCGTTCAATACCCCAGGAACATCTTTCCAAATTGTCACCGAATTAGCCCCCAAAGCATAAGCAAAGATGGCTGCACTATAGTCAGATCCTTCCCGTCCCAAGGTGGTGGTCAATCCATTGGAAGCACTGCCTATAAAACCCTGCGAAATAAAAGTACTTCTCCCATTAACTACCTCTTGAATAGCCGCTTCGGTATCCGTCCAATACAGATTCGCATCGCGGAAATAGGTATCCGTTTTGATGCACTCACGTGCATCCAACCAATGATTTTCAATACCCTGCTTATTCATATAATAACTGATGATTGTGGTGGAAACCAATTCACCCACACTTACCACTTGATCGTAAACCAAACTGTATTCCTCAGCATTGGTATTGTTTAGGAAGCTTAAAACGCCATCAAAAAGGGTATTAACTTTTTGAGTGATCTCGGCATTTTCTAACTCGAACAAATCCTCAATAATGCGGTGGTGATTTTCCCTAACCATTTCTATGTTTTGAGGAAACTGCTCCTTATTTTCAAAAAAGGAATGCACCACTTGCTCCAAGGCGTTGGTAGTTTTACCCATGGCGGACACCACAATCAAAGTATCTTTAAAACCCGTATGATCTAGCACACGCAATATGTTTTTCACTCCTTCAGCATCTTTGACAGATGCTCCTCCAAACTTGAATACTTTCATTCTTATGAATTAATTTTTGAGATATAGTTATCTATGCTTTTTTTGTCCATTTGAACACTTCTCCAATCGTCCGAAATGGAGGCACCGCTTTTTTGATAAAACTTAATAGCCGGGAGGTTCCAATCCAAAACGGCCCATTCGACCCGATTCACTCCTGTATCGTAAGCATGCTCTAAAAAGGCATTGTACAATTTTGTACCTATCCCCTTGCCTTTCATCGGCTCCGTTACGATCAAATCCTCCAAATGAAAAGTAGGCCCCTTCCACGTAGAATAACGCGGATAATAGAGTGCCATACCGACCACTTGATCGGCTACTTCGGCAACAAAACATTCAAACAGCGGACGATCTCCAAAACCGTCTCTTTCAATTTGGGCTTCAGTAACGATTACCGCCTGTGGTTCCTTTTCAAAGATCGCCAATTCACGGATCAAAAATAAGATTGAAGCGACATCAGATTTTACAGCTTTTCGAATGTTGACTTTTTTCATAACGGGACAAAAATAATGGGACAAACTAGCATTGTAACATTTTGTTATATTTTATCACATTTTAGGATTGAAGTGTAGAAAATATAAATACACTGCCTTTATGTTAACCAGTCGGTCAGTGTTTTAAAAAACAATTGAGGCTTTTCGGCATGCAACCAATGTTCGGCTCCCTTTATTTTAATTATTTCAGCTTTGGGGAAATATTCTAAAATCATCTCCTTGTCGGTCTGGGGATTGATGTAATTGGAATTTCCACCATAGAGAAAAAGGGTGGGTTGGTGGAATGAGTTTTGGGATTCAATGGCAGCGCCAATGGTTTCTGAGGCATTTTTTAATACGGCTATATTGTTACGAAGTCCTAATTGACCTTCGGAAACCCAATGTAAATTTTTAAGCAAAAACTGACGGGTACCCAGATCAGGTATATAATTTTCTAAATGCTCGGCAGCGGCCTTTCGGGAGCTGATTTCTTCAAAGTTTAGTGTACTCAATCCCTCCAAAATTTGTTGGTGATGAGGGGCATAATATTTAGGGGCTATATCGATGATGATCAATCTTTGTATTCGATCCGGATGTTTCAGCGCAAAACCCATGGCAGTTTTACCACCCATGGAATGTCCCAATAAAATCATTTGATATAATCCGTGATGATCCAAATAAATCCGAAAATCCTCGACCATAGTATCATAATCAAAAACATCACTCCAAAAGCTCTTGCCGTGGTTTCTTTGATCCAATAGGTGAACACAATAGCCTTTTTCTGCTAAGTTTTTGGCATGGGTTTTCCAATTGTCCCCCATTCCCAAAAACCCGTGTAAAATGATCAAATGATTATCTCCCGACCCTATGATATTGGAATGTAGGATATTCATAAACTCAGTCGTTGCAAATACATTGGAATAACATTTTCAAAACCCAAATAGAGTGACTCGCATACCAGTGCATGGCCAATGGAAACCTCCAACAACTTGGGGATGTTTTCCGCAAAAAAGGCAATGTTTTCCAGATTCAGATCGTGTCCAGCATTGATGCCAATGCCCAAATCGTTGGCCAAAATAGCCGCCTGGATATAGGGGGCCAGAGCTTTCTCGGGATTTTTCTTAAAATTTTGTGCATAAGCCTCGGTATACAATTCTATACGGTCTGTTCCTGTTTTTTCGGCCCCTTTGACCATCTCTTCCACCGGATCAACAAAAATGGAGGTTCTGATGTCATGACTTTTAAACTCACTGATGACCTCAATGAGAAAGTTCTTGTGTTTGATCGTATTCCAACCCGCATTGGAGGTAATGGCATCCTCAGCATCTGGAACTAAAGTCACCTGATCAGGTTGGATCTCTTTAACCAAATCGATGAATTTTGTTATGGGGTTCCCTTCTATATTGAATTCAGTGGTCAATACATGGGGCAAAGCCAAGGCATCCTCATAACGGATATGACGTTGATCCGGTCTAGGGTGAATGGTTATACCCTTTGCACCGAAGGATTCCAAGTCTGTTGCTACTTTGAGCAAATCTGGAAGATTTCCCCCACGGGAGTTTCTCAGCGTGGCGATTTTATTAATGTTTACACTTAACTGGGTCATGATTTTTTCTATTAGACCCGCAAAAATAAGAACTATTACTAGCTTAGTATAAATTTCCCGTGTCAAAATACAAGCCCAATAAAGTTTTGTAATTTTATAACCTATGCTTTTATGATGAAGATCGCTGTTTTTTGTGCTTTTGATACGCCTGCAACGATAGAATTTGCCAAGGCTACAATTGCTTATTTGGAAAATAAAGGACACCGATTGTCTCTGGACAGTCGCTTAACTAAACACCTGCCTGCGGAAACCAAAAAGCACAATGCTTTCGATGCCAGTACCACCCTCGATTCCGAAAATGATTATCTGTTTTCCATAGGTGGAGATGGAACATTATTGCGTTCTATCCCTTTTGTGAAAGACACCCAAATCCCCATATTGGGTATAAATACAGGCCATTTGGGATTTTTGACTAGTCTACAAAAAGAATCACTTAATGAGGCTTTGGACAAATTATTTGAAAAAAAATTCAAATTGGTCAAACGGGCATTGCTAGCCGTAGAGTTGTCGACTCCTTTGCCGAAAATCAACGAATTTGGTTATGCACTTAACGAAATCAGTATCAACAGAAAAAACACGACTGCCATGTTAAGTATCGCTACCCAAATCGACAAGGAATTTTTAACCACATATTGGGCCGATGGTCTAATCATTGCTACCCCAACCGGTTCAACAGGATATTCTTTGAGTAGTGGAGGACCTATTTTGCAGCCAGAGACGGAGGGAATTGTTCTCAATCCGATAGCCCCTCACAATTTGAATATCAGACCGCTGGTTGTTCCTGATAAAGTAGAAATAGAAATTAGCGTAGATGGCCATGGAGAGGATCATTTATTATCTTTGGATTCACGAATTTTTACCATCGAAAACGGAACTGTTATTTACATTAAAAAAGCCCCTTTTTCTATCTTTACTATAGAACTTGAAGGGGACAATTATTTTAAGACTCTTCGTAATAAGCTTTTTTGGGGTTATGATGCCCGCAACAGGCAATAATTCTTCCATTTGAAAGTTTAAGATTATGGGTAATAATGGATAAAATTAATGCCCCTAATTTTATACCCTAAACTTAAATGAAAAGGTTTTGGCTTTTTATCGTTCTCCTTTGCTTTAACCTTCCCTCTAGGGCTCAATTTCATGAAGTAGGTGCTTTTTTTGGAGCAAGTAATTATATTGGAGATATTGGAGCTACAAATTTCGTATCTCCCGAAAACCCAGCTTTTGGTTTGGTTTACAAGTGGAATCGTACCACCAGATATTCACTTCGGGCGAATACCAAGGTGATGAATCTCAAAAAAAGTGATTATTCACCAGTAGATTTTGCGAGATTCAATCGAAAATACAGATTTGAAAATCAGATCATCGAGTTTTCGGTGGGAGCCGAAGTAAATTATTACGACTTTAACCTTCATGGGAATGATAAGAAAATAGCACCCTACTTGTTTTTAGGGGTAGGTTTTATAACGTATAATTTATTTTACCATGAACCAAACACATTGGAAAATATAGATTATGGGAAAGGAGCTGAGATTGTGTTACCTGCTATCATTGGGGCAAAAGCTAATATTTCACCTTTTATAGTATTAGGTCTAGAGTTGGGAGTCCGTTATACTTTTACAGATAATTTAGATGGAAGTGCTCCTGAAACAGATGATAGTATTACAAATGATTTAAAGTTTGGAAATTTACACAATAATGACTGGTATGTTTTTACTGGTTTAACAATTTCATTTACCTTTGGCGATCTGCCGTGTTATTGTAAAGAATGATCATGAGCAATTTTAAAAA
>MDTG01320936.1_pt1 | contig 25744 bp, 22 predicted proteins | sample 811421 | NCBI WGS metagenome assembly MDTG01 (sample SAMN05326645, study PRJNA326480) | marine metagenome | isolation source: seawater | place: Pacific Ocean: South East | collected 2011
ACGCTTATTTTAGTCTTATCTCCATCAAGAATAAAGCTTTTTATTTTTTTTAATTTTATATTGTAGTCGCCTACGTCTGTTGAGGGTCTAAATTTAATCTCTTTTGTGGTGTTTCTTTTTACTTTGGCCTTAGACGATGAAATGCTTTTTTTCTTATCGAAAAGATGTTTACCATAATCTAAAAGTTTACAAACAACCGGCTTTGAATCAGAAGGAGAAACCTGAACTAAATCTAATGTTGCTGTTCTAGCAGATTCAAGGGCTTCACTAAATGGCAAGAGCCCCATTTTTTCTCCATTAGCACCGATTAACATAACCTCATCAGCTCTAATTTTTTCATTAACAGGAGTGATATTTTTTTTTGAGGATGCTATGGGAATACCTATGAGTTAGATGAAGACAAAATGTATAACATTAAAAGTTTAACAAAAAGTATATTTTGATAGAATTTAACTGTTGAACAATCATTAAGAGACAAATTTTATACTAAAAATTATATTTGGCAATATTTATGGTTGGAGAAATGAGTGTTCCCATACATCATCAATTTTTTTGAAAATCTCTCTTTTGTTAATTCTTGATTCATGACCTTTCCAGAATTCAAAATAGTATGGAGTAAATGAATAGCCACCCCAAAAATCTGGACATTTTGTTAAATCATCATTCTTAAGAGATTTATTATAATTTTCTTTAACTTGATCATAAGAATTTATTGGTTTTGATTGGTTGGATGATATAGCTAATGCATTTTTTTCTACTGACCTATTAAAAAAATATTTTTGATTATATTCATTTGAAGTTTTTTTTATTTGAGCCTTTATTCTAATTTGGACATTAATACTAGGCCAATATACTAATGCAGCTATTTGGCTGTGAGAATTAAAAGAAGCTGCTTTAGCAGATGTGTAATTACTAAAAAAAATAAACTCATCATTTGTAATAAATTTTAGATTTACGTATCTAGAATCTATCTCACTTATCTCCTTGTTGTAAGAAGAAATTGAAATAACCTCAATCCCCTTTTGACCTGCATCAATAGCTTCATCATATTTCTCTTTAAAAAGTTGATAAGGTATTTCTTGGTTTAAGTTATTAAATTGAATCATTGTAATGTGAATATAAAAATTAATTATATACTTCTTATTACCTATCAAAAAATAGATAGACCAAACATATAAATAAAAAAGCTGTTGTCAGGTTTTATCTAAATCTATCTATTCAATATTCGACTAACTATTCTTGGAATATCCGTCTGGATTTTGCAGCTGCCAAAGCCAAGTATCTTGACACATCTCATCAAGACTATATTCTGCTTTCCAGCCAAGACTTTTTTCTGCATAAGAAGGATCAGCATAACAAACAGCAATATCACCAGCTCTTCTTCCTACTATTTGATAAGGAACTTTTTTATTTGAAGCTTTTTCGAAAGCTTTGACCATTTCGAGAACTGAATAACCATTTCCGGTACCTAAATTAACAGTAATTACTTTAGGTTTATTTTCCAATGCTTGTAACGCCTTAACATGCCCTTTGGCTAAATCCATCACATGAATATAATCACGAACACATGTGCCATCAGGTGTACTATAATTATCACCGAATACACTAAGTCTTTCCAATTTACCAATAGCAACTTGTGCAATGAACGGAATGAGATTATTTGGGATGTTATTTGGATCTTCACCAATCAAGCCACTCTTGTGAGCGCCGACAGGATTAAAATACCGCAGTAACGCTATATGCCAGGATTCATCTGATACGAAGACATCTTTTAAAAATTCTTCTATCATTAATTTTGAACGACCATATGGGGAAGTAGCTGATAATGGAAAATTTTCCTTGATGGGTAAGGTATGAGGATCGCCATAAACAGTAGCAGACGAGCTAAAAATAAAAATCTTACAATCAAACTCTCGCATCACCTCCGCAAGAATAAATGAGCCACAGACATTTGAATTATAATAGCTTATTGGTTTCTCAGTTGATTCACCAACCGCTTTTAATCCAGCAAAGTGAATCACTCCATCGATTCGATGTTGATGAAAAACTTCTATCAAAGAGGTTTTATCTCGAACATCTACTTTATAAAAGGAAATATGCTTTCCGGTTAACTTCTCAACACGTCTTAGCGATTCTAGAGAGGAATTACACAAATTATCAACAACTACAACTTCATAGCCAGCTGCAATTAACTCAATGCAAGTATGCGATCCAATATAACCGGTACCACCAGTGACAAGTATCTTCATGACCTATTTTACCATTAAGCCAATTTAGACAAAAGTGCTTTGTATACATGCATATGATTTGAAACAACTTGGTTGATATCAAACCTTTCTTCAGCCATTTTTCTTCCAGAGAGACCTAGATTTTCACAATAAATAGGATCACTTATTAGGTTTAAAATCATCTTAGATAGTAAACTAACATTTTTCACTGGCACCAATACTCCGGTTGAACCATTGATAATAGCATCACGACATCCTGGATGATCTGTTGTAATGACGGCACGCCCACAAGCTGCCGCCTCAATTAACACCTTTGGCAATCCTTCCCCATAGTAAGAAGGCAAGACAACTATATTTGCTAATGGAATAACTTCGTGCATGTTATTTCTATGCCCCCATATTTCTACATTACCTTCGTCTCTCCACAAATCAATTTCTTTTTGTGTTATGGATTCAGGATTAGACAAATCAATGCTTCCAACAAGAACAAAACGAGCTATGCACTCTTTTTTATTTATAATTTTTGCGACATTTACGAACTCTCTAACACCCTTACTAGCTAAAAGCCTGCTTGCAAACATAACAACAGGCGTATGCTTATTAAAATTTTTTACAGTATACAAAGATAAATCCACGCCAGACCCTGGTATTAAAATGGATTTTGTATAAATACTTCTATTAACAGATCCAAGTCTAGACTTGTCGTCTATATTCTGAAAAATAACCACTTGATTCTTATGATTCAGAGAGCAATAGTAAAAGACTGATAAAATTTTGCGTTTTATTTTAGAAATAAAACCTTTGTTTGAATACATATATCCTAGGCCAGAAATAGCCGTAACTACAGCAGAAATATTTGCTAGCCTAGCTGCAATGCCACCAAGCAAAACAGGTTTAATAGTAACCAGATGGACGATATCTGGATTAATTTTCTTGATTATTGACAAAATTATAAAAAATTCTCTTAACAAAGTAATGCCTATTTTCCTTCGATCGAGCTCTATATCATGAACTATTAGTCCTCTTTCTTCTAATGCATTACATTTATTAGTCACTTTGGCTGCCAAATGAACCTCATAACCCTGATTTTTTGCCTCTAAAGCTATTGGCAACCTGTGTGATAGAAAGAAATAATCATTATTAACAATAAACAATAATTTTTTCATATGACTATAGCTTTCTCATTATTAAATGAGCACCACTTGTAAGCAAATCATCCTTGGATAGTTTTATGAACTCTTTTGCTAACTGACTCGCCTTGATGGGAACTGTATCAAACATGCTAACACTATACACCTCAACCGAAAATCCTACTTTTTCACAAATATCTATCATCTCTGTTATCTTCATCCTATTTGTATAGAAACCGCTTTGAGAGGCAAACCAATCAGATTCCCATAACTTTGATGAAAACCGCATATTATTGAGCTGACCTCCAAGATGGTCTCTGAAGTCAACCTGATGGCTCATAAGCCCATCTGAGCCTAACAACCTGTAGCACTCCTTTATAGTATCAACAAATTCAGATTTTCTAATATGCTCAAATACGGCATGAGAAAATATAAAATCATATGAGCTAGCTTTCAATGATTCCATAGAAGTGAGCCCTTGCGTGTAATAATTGGAACCAACAGACGTTAATAATTTGTCCAAATTTTTACTGAAATCTAAACTTGAATATTCATATTGAGAATTTAATCTTGCATATTTATCAATATGACTTTTATACACGCTTATATTTTTATTAACGAAATCTCCTGAATCAACAAGATCTATAGAGCCGTTATAAAATATAGGTGCCAATAAAGCTGACATAACTCCATCACCTGGACCAAGTTCAAGCCCCTTCCAAGTCCTATTTTTTTTAACATCCAAATGAGCAACATGTTTTTTTAAAACATTAAAAGCATACTCACTATTATCCATATCACCATGCTTAAATAGTTTAAATTTTGACCAGCTTCTATAATCCAACGGTAGTCTCGATAAGATTAGTTTAGCTATAATTTTTAATCGCCATAAATTCATATTTACTCCTTAAGTTTTAAAGTCTAGCCTTCCTTGCTGGATCAGCATCTAGCCATGCTTGAACCATCAATACATCCCATAATAAAGATCCATTATCTTCCTCACCAATCAAATGTTTTTTTAATTTGTGTCCTACGAGCTCGTGATCGAAAAGCCTTTGTTTAATTAAATAGTCTTCAGAAAGCAGATCACATGCCCACTCTTTTAAATCATCTTTAAGCCATTGACTTATAGGTACGCTAAATCCCATCTTAGGACGGTCCATAATTTTTTGTGGAAGGTACTTATATAAAATTTGCTTTAAAATCCATTTTTCAGACCCATTTTTATACTTCATTTCTGTAGGTATACGCCAAGCAACTTCTGCCACTCCAGGATCTAAGAATGGGATTCTACTTTCAAGGCTAACAAACATACTAGCCCTATCTACTTTTGTGAGTATATCTCCGGGTAAATAGGAAATTGAATCTTGATACATCATTTTTTCTAACTTTGAATCCAGCTGTTTTGCTTTGGGAGACCAGATATTCTCATGTTCACCTCCAATAACAAGCGAGTCAGCATTCTTCCAATGTTTCATACTTATAGCATAGAGGTCTTCAAAATCTTGTGCTGACAGCCAATCACTAAACTTTTTTATCTTCGTTCCTACATCTGAAGACCTTCCATATTTTTCTGCATAAGGTTTCAAAAAGAAAAATAACTTGCTTAAAGTATCTGCAGTGAGATTATTGATTAGCCTTTCACCAATTGGTCTAAAGGGAACGCGATTAATTTTCGACCACAATTCAGGTATTGCGTAGTAACGTTTATAACCAGCAAAAAGTTCATCACCACCATCACCACTTAAGCAAACCGTAACATGCTCTTTCGCCATAGCACTTACCAAGTAAGTTGGTATCTGTGAAACATCTGAAAAAGGCTCGTCAAACATAGAACCTAATTTAGAAACAATCGCAATGGCATCATTTGAACTTAAATATTTCTCATGATGGTTTGTGCCAAGATATGTTGCCACATCCTTGGCATAAACAGCTTCATTATAGCCTGGAACGTCAAAACCAATTGAAAAACTATTTACAGGTTCATTCGACTGACTTTGCATTAACGCTAAAACCAAACTGGAATCAATCCCTCCAGACAAAAAACCACCTAGAGGAACATCTGATGTCATTCGCAATCTTACAGCTTTTTTTAACTCACTCTCTAAAGCTTCTATCGCCTCCTTTTCACAGGTAAACATATTTTTCTTACAAGCACTTATTTGGCTACTCAACTCCCAAAAGGGAGTTGTCAACACGCCTGTCTTATAAGAAAAAACTACTATATTTCCAGGGGCAACCTTATTAATGCCATCATATATTGACAAAGGCGCAGGTATATAAGATGTTTCTAGTTGATGAGTTATTGACCTACGATCAATATGTAAAATTAAATCTTTATCCTTCTCAAGGGCCTTTATTTCAGATGCGAATGAAAATATACCATCTTGATGATAGTAATAGAGTGGTTTTTCACCAAAACGATCCCTGCCCAATGTGAGTGTTTGATTTTTTTTATCCCAAAGCGCAAAGGCAAACATTCCATTAAATTTTTCTAAAGCTTTGCTTACACCCCATATTGAAAACGCAGCCAACATAACCTCGGTATCTGAATGTCCACGCCAGTTATCCAAAGAGAGTTCTTTGCGCAACTCTTTAAAATTATATATCTCACCATTAAAAACGATAACATATCGCCCATCAAAACTTTGCATTGGCTGATTACCAGCATTTGTCAAGTCTTGTATAGACAAACGCCTATGACCTAAAGTTAAAAAACCATCTTGATAAATACCAAAGTCATCCGGACCACGATAGGCTATGGAATCTAGCATTTTCAAAATTGTATTTTGAGCCTCAACTTTTGACTTGACTCCATTATAAAATCCAGCGATTCCGCACATAATTATCTAAATCCTAATTAAAACTAGGTCATTATACAAACTTGCATATTTTTTCACTATTTCTGATAATGAAAAATTCTTTTCTATATGGTTTCGTGCTTCCTCTCCTAAAATAGAAAGCTTTTCTGGTGATTTTTCCAACAAATCCTTAATACCAATCATTAAGCCATTTTTATCTCCAACCCCTACAACGATACCCGCACTCCCTACAACAAACTTACTATCTCCAACATCAGTTGCAACACATGGTATTTTGAGTGCCATCGCCTCACCAAGTACATTAGGGAACCCCTCACCCCAAGAACTACTGAGGCAGAAAATATCAATAGCATTCATTAATTTAGGAACCTCATTGCTTTCATCCAAGAGATGGAACCTACTACTAACATTGTCTGGTATTGATTTAGCTGCTTCTGAGCTAGGGACTCCCTTGCCACAAATAATAAAGTGCAATTTACTATATTCATTTGCAAGAAGAATCGATACGTAAAGAAATAACTTATGATTTTTCATAGGATGCAATCTTGCAATATGACCTATCACTTTTGCAGATTTTGGAATTCCTAAATTAGATCGAACTTCTGAAGAAATTACATCAGAAGAACTAAATTTTTTCAGATCAATACCATTTGGTATTACCATACTATTTTCTGAGAAAAAGCCAAATTTTTCGTGTTGAGCTTTTGATACAAAACTATTGTAAAGAATCTTATCGGCACGGGAAGATAATAATTTGTTAAGTCGTATTAAAAGTTGCATCAAATTTTTTTCATAAGAAATATCACTAAGGGAGTGTCTGACGTTCCATACTACTGATGCTTTGCTAAGCGTAACAAAACTACTTAATGAAGCTGCAAGATTTCCATGGTACATCCAGCCTTGAATTATATTAGGTCTAAAATAAGCAATAGTTTTAAACAATCTAATCATTCCAAATAGTGGCACTAACTTACCATTCATATTTAATGCGGTGACATTAACACCCAGTTTTTTTATTTGAGGTCCTACCGTGCCAAGATCACCCAATGAAATTACATGTGTATCAAATTTTTTAGCCAGACCACCTCGCAAAAGATTTAGAAGAGCCATCTCAGCTCCACCGGTATTAAGTCCTGTTATGATATGTATAATTTTCATTTTTATTTAATAGTTCCCAAAATTACAATACCTAAATTTCTTTAATCCATTCTAAATTATAAATACATTAATCATCATTTAAATTATGTTTTATAGCATCTTCATATTGACCTATGATCTTTGAAACTTGGTATTGGTCAAGAGTAGTTTGAAAATCATTTTCTTTTCGCGTGCTCAACCATTCAATGATGGCATCAGCTAACGAAACAGCTGACACCTCATTAGCCATTAAACAACCTTTCACATTACTGAGTATTTCTGAGACTCCCCCAATTGCAGGAGTTGAAATTACTGGAGTGTTACAGGCTAAAGATTCCAACACCACGTTAGGAAATCCTTCATAATGTGATGACAAAATTAAAGCATCAACATTTTTATACCAAGCATATGGATTTGGCTGAAACCCCTCAAAAAAGACTAAATCACTAATACCAAATTTAAATGAAAGTTCTTTGAGTTCTGACTTCAGTTCTCCATCACCTATGATAGTTAAACAAAAGTCTCGATTTTTTATTATTGATAACGCTTCAATCAATATATCAAAACCTTTCACCGCACTTAACCTACCAACTGCTAAAAAATTAGTGCTTGATGATCTTTTGCCTTTTAACAATTGATTTTTTGAAGGACCCCGTCTGACTTTAGTATTTATGTAATCTAAATCAATAGGATTATTTATTACCAAGGTATTTTTTTTGGGTATTTTAAATTTAGAAATAAGATCTTTTTGCATAAATATGGACTGACATATAATAAGATTAAAGTTTCTATAAAAAATTTTATATGCCCAGTGCAAGTATGGTTGATTTTTTTTCTTAATTAGTTGACTAAGGATTGTGGACTCGCGTGCTATGTACTTAATGTTGAGAGGTAAAATAGGCTTTAATGCAACAATAGCAAGATTTAAATGGCTTAAGGTAGAAAATACAGTATCTGGCCGCCATTTCCAAATAAGTGCAATAATTTTACCTAACCCATGTCGCACACGGTAGCTTTTCAAATCAACAAACTCTATATCATTTGGGACTAGGTGTTGAAGCGCTTTTGTGTCTGAGTTTACTACTGCCAGCATGATTTGAAATTTAGAACGATCGATGTGCCTCAAAATGGTAAGAAAAACTCCTTGAGATCCACCTGAATTTAGGTTTGGTATTAGAAATAAGACTCGTTTCATTTTTTATAGATATTATCTTTTCCGGACAACTTAATATGTTTTTTTTATGTAATAATCTCGACACCAGAATCCAATAAAGCCTCCAATTATCATTAGAAACAAGGCCTTTAGTAAAAGCCGAAGATATCTATAAATTGATTTAGATAAGTCGGGGTACTTGTCAACGCTCCATGCAGATAGACCATATGATGTTATATCTCTAGCTGATTCGTGCGCTAGAGGTATAACATCAATATCTACATTATTTTCGGCTGTTATTGAAACAGCTAAAATGTTATCGTCCGAACGATCACCTAACCCAGTCGCTATGTAGCTAACATGATCATTTTTATCGTAGAATACTGTTTCAGGTGATAGCAAGCCAATATCACCAGAAATAAAATATACTGGATTTTTTTTTGGAATTTCATCTATAAAAGGCTTTATGTTGGAAGTATAGTAGCCATAGTCAGCCTGCTTTCCTCGCACATTCATTGCGTTCCAGACTGGTTGATATTCATTTTCCTGAGAAGCCCAAATTAATTTGTGAGAAAAGATAAACACATTTTTTACGTCCTGAAGTGTTTGAAGTTTAGTCTGCAAGAACTCAAGCTGGTTGTCACTAAAATGAGAATATTCACTTTCTTCAGAATCAATAAATATGTATAAATTTTTACAGTAGGAAAAAGAAAAATAAGTATCTCCAAATATTTTGGCATATACACTTCTATCAACTGATTCATGGTTACCTATTACGGAATAGATAGGTACATCAATTTTATCAATAACCGAAGCTTTGAATGCTTCGATATAAGCTATAGTTGGTTTCTGATAGGAATCACCCAAAAGAACAAGAAAGGACGAAGAATATTTATTAATAGTGTCAATATTTGCCAAAAATGACGATGATGGATATATGGATTCATCATTTTTGTAGTTTCCATAGATATGGCCTGCAACTAAAAATTTGTGGGCACCACAATTTTTATTTACAGTATCAGAAATTTCTTGATCATCCTCATCATCAGCTATAAGGACATCTGCTACAAAGAAAACCAAAAAAAAAATAATGAGCAATGAATAGTTTTGAATTTTACTTTTGCCTTGAACTATCATAATTGTTAGTTAGCTTTAATGAATTTAGTAGCTACATCTAGCGCTTCTTGAATAGTAACATCCATATCTAGATACCTGTAGGTACCAAGCCTTCCAACAAATGTAACGTTCTCCTCCTTTTGTGTTCGTTTTTGATACTCATTAAGAAGTCTTTGACCACCAACTAATTTTACTGGGTAGTAGGGAATATCATCTGGCTCACAATCCCTGCTATATTCTTTGTAAATGACGGATTTTTCGTGCTCTTCCCATGGAGAAAAATATTTATGCTCAGTAATTCTGGTAAACTCTTCAGCCTCATCCGTATAGTTCATGACAGCACATCCCTGGTAACTACCATCACATCGTTCTGTGATAAAGTCTAGAGTTCTATACTGAAGTCTACCAATATCATACCCATACCATGCATCCATCGGGCCACTATAGAAAACATGCTGATACTTTGTTTTTTCGCTGCTATCAAATGAGGTTGATAAAAAAAGATTTATCAAGGGATGGTCAATTATATTTTCTACTGCCTTCGTATATCCCTCTCTTGGCATTCCCTGATATTTATGACTAAAATAATTGTCATTGTAGTCAAATCTTATAGGTAATCTTTTAAGGATGGAAGCGGGCAGATTAGACGGCTCAATTCCCCACTGTTTGATTGTATAATGTTTAAAAAATGCTTCATAAAGCTCTTCTCCAACAAACTTTAAGGCTTGCTCTTCAAAAGTCTCTGGATTTTCGATGTCGTCGCTCGCCAATGACGTCAGGAATGACTTAGCATCACATGGATTCATTGTTGTATCAAAAAATTGATTCAACGTATGAAGATTAATTGGTAATGAATAAATTTGGTTACCAGACAGTGCCTTTACACGATTGGTGTAAGGCATCATTTCACAGAATGAATTAATATATTTCCAAACAATTTCATTGTCGGTATGGAAAATGTGCGGTCCATAAACATGGATGTTTATATTTGTTTCTTCGTCTCTCTTTGTATGACAATTACCCGCAACATGATCACGAGATTCAAATAAATCAATCGTGATTCCGGAATTAGCAAGCTCTCGAGCAATAACAGCACCAGAAAAACCTGCTCCAACAACAGCAATTTTAGCCATAGCAACAACCCTCTACTTTAAAATTTAATTATAAGTGATTTTTTTTTAAGTAACCAAAAACTACGTAACCAACCATATATATTGCCACAAACGTCTCAATAAATAATAATACATATGATGCACCAATATAACCATAAGTCGGTATAGCAATTAACATTAGAAATATAGATAATATGGAAGCTATTACTATAATTGTTACGTAAATAGTCTTCATATTGGAGTTCAACATATACTGTACACCGGCAAAATTACTTATTGCAACGATAAATGGTATGAACGCAAGCACTTTAACCACAGCAACTGATTGTTCATAGCCACTCCCAAGAATTATCTTGACTATTTCAGTTGAAAAAACAAAGACTCCCAATGATATAACAAAAAATGCGCTAATCGTTACCAGACCAACATTCAGTAATTTTTTTAGTCCTAATAATCTTGACTGCGAATTTAAATCACTCGCCATTTGAGGAAAAAATGCCTGGGATATCGGATTTAACAGCCCTTGAATTGCACGAATTATCTTCTCTGCGGCTGCATATATACCTACTTGGCTTTCAGTGGTGAATATACCAAGTATAAACACAGCAGAAATAGAATACACACTTATCGATACTTTTGAGATAAATAGGTCCCAATTATTTTTGAGTGTCCTCATCAAAAATAGCTTAGGTACTCTTACGAATTTTACCTCTAAAAGTTTATGGGCTAAATAAAGCCCTAAAATTCCATTTAAGATTGCAGACAAGGAATTTATTATGACAACATTGTCGTAATCGCTCGTAGTTTTGACAAAGATAAAAATTAATACCAAATAAAGGAGTTTTGTCATAACACCAACTAATGCAGGAATTACTAACCTTTCTAAACCTTGAAAAAGCCACTGAGGCATTAATGCTAATCCAACAACGACACCATACGCCATGAGAAATATATCAAAATATTTATTAAGGGAATCGACATATTTTGCCAATACAACCATTAATATGAAGCAAGCAAATAGAAATATTAGTTTTAAATACAACGTTGCCGAAAAGATTTTGTTAAGTTCTTGTCGATCATTCCTATTTATAGATATATCTCTAGTAGAACCAAGATCAAAACCGTAGTTCACAACTAAACTAAAATACCCCATAAACGCTAAAGAAAAAGCCACAATTCCAAAATTTTCAACACCCAAGACTCTTACTAGATATGGAAATACTATAAGTGGCAGAACGATGTGTACTCCATGAAGAAAATACAAATACGAGCTATTTTTAATAAGTTTTTTGTACAATTGATGTAAATTAAATAAAGCCTTTTGCAATCAAAGAATCAACTGCCATTACATATTTCGAGCTTTTTGTTGACCTAACTCCAAGTGTTTGAAAAACTCTTTTTGCATCTTCAAGGCTTTCTTTTGAAAATTTAATTTCTAAAATACAGGTGTTATCTAACAACAATTTATTTTTTTCACCGCTCGGATAAAACCAATTTTCAAATGAAATATCTCTATCAATAGTAATCCTAATTCGTCCATTCATAGAAAGATAGTAATCTCTTTGATATCTATTTGATATTATTGGCCTCATAGAACTAAGACTATTTAAGACCTTTTTCTCTAAATCACAATTTTTGAGCTGGGTCATTATAGATTTAGCATTCGATTTCTTCCCTACATAAAAATTTCCTAAATCAAAATATTCTTTTGCTCCTACATGTCCCTTCTTCATTTTTAACTCTAATTTCTTAGTATTAGGATTTTCTAGTTGTTCACCATACCATCGTATTCGCAATTTTTTTCTAGACCTGTTTCCTTCAATATTATCTTTGAATGCTGAAAAATTATAATCATCAAAATATATATTATTTACCCACCTTGATTCATATGGCTTATAAAAATTAAAACTTGAGGTAGAAACCACGTAATTTAACAGAACATATTGAAAATTTTCTAAGAATACTTTCTTTTCGTATCTAAACGATTCAGGTTCAGGAGACATTATTCTTTCCTTATAACTATAAAAATTCCACTAATAACTCGCTTTAAAAATTTAGGGCTATAATCTTCATCAGTATGGTCACTAAATATCTCTTTAATATATGCGTTGGATTGCTCTAAATCTTGATCACTCAGGTCATCTATATCAAAATATTGATTAGGCTGAAGCTGTCCCTTCCCGAATAAGCCAGTAACATAAATCGAGTAATTATTAAAATTTTCTTTTATAAAAGAGACATACTCATCAGCCATTACTCTATTTGGACGCCCTGTATTACTTGTAATAGAACTGTACAGCCACTTTGGAATTTTCAAGAATGTTAATTCATGAAGATTATAATTTGAAAACATCCCATGATCTCGCAAATCAGCTTTATGTATCAATACTCCGCCATTACTTAGAGCGTTATACATTGACTTTAAGCTTAAAAGCGGATCATCGACATGCTCAAGAACTGCTCGAGATACAATAAAACTGTAACCTTTATTGGTTTCAAAAAAAGACTCAGATGATGCTTGTTTGCCATAATATCTTTTAACTTTATTCTGATGATGTTCAAAAGATTCCGGCAGCAAATTAAAGAGAACATTTTTTTCGTGCTCTTCATCTCGATTTGAATAATATTTATCTACCAAGTCAACTGAACTTGCTCCGTCATCTATCATCATCAAAGAAACACCATTACTATCTCCGGGGCCGATCTCAGCTATCTTGCCATGAAATCTTTCTATGCCAGCAATACTTTTGTAGTCATGGAAAACTGTTTGAATATAGTCTGTAGATTCCTGTACAGACATTTTAGAATGAGCAGTTCCACTATTAGTAGTTATGGAACCAATATTAATTTTGAATTTTTTGATATAGGCTGTTATGAATAAATAAAATATTCTATAGGTTATTTTGAATGCAATCATTTTATCTCTCTAAAAAGTAGTTTGGGTTATATTTTTTTGAAAATTTTATTCCATCGCGAACACCTCGCATTACTATCCATACTTGCTCTAAAGGCATTTCCTTAATGAAGATAGATCGCATGAGAGACTTGAGCGAATATATTAAAATTTTGCTGACAAGGTCAAATTGATTCCTATTAAAACGTGCAACCAATAGATTTTTTACAACAAATGAGTTTCTAATCACGTGATACAAATAAAAATTAGAATGAAAAGTTACAGTACCAAAAAATGGCTTATTTTTAATTTTTCTAACTCCCTTCTTTATTAGAAGAGGTTTTTTGACCAAAATTACCTTCGTGTGAAGAGAAGCTAAAAGACCGAAGAGAGTATCATCCCCAGCAATAAAGAAGTCGCCTAAAGGATAGCCTGTCGAAGCAACAACATCTCGATGAATTAGCATCCCCTCAAAACATGCACCTCTAAAATCAGACCAATCTGATTTTGATTGAACACAATTACCTTCTACCTTGTTGAAATCGTTATTGGTATGTAAAAGGCCCATGAAACCTCCAAGCTCTATTACATTGCCATCTAAGTCAATTTTATTTGTGTTAATACATTTGGAAATATCGGAATAAGCTAGCATTGTGTCTAGCGCACTTTCGATAGGCTCTACATCATCATCTAAACACCAAATCCAGGTACTACCATTTTCATGAGCCGCCCTAATTCCAGATTCAAAGCCACCTGCTCCTCCTAAATTACCTTGATAAATAATATCCAAATCAAGTTGATCGCCTAGCCATTCTCTGGTTCCATCACTACTATCATTATCAACAACAATAATTTTTTCTACCTTTCTTGACTGCCTCTTTATTGCATCTATGCACTCTATTAACCACTCCTTGCGATTATGACTAACTATGACTGCAGTTACATCTGTCATTTTATTTCTCATTTATTATAATTTGTTATAAAAGTCGATATTTAATTGCTCAGTTGTTGAGTTAGGGGTTAGCTCCTGATCATTTATTTTGATCTCGGAAATACTGTCGAGCAAATAATTCTCTCTGAGAGTATTATAACCCTCCCCGTCTGTGATTATTTGAATACTTCCGCCGTTATATTCTGGTTTTTTATTAAAAGATACTAAGGAAAATTCAGAGTTTAATACAATTATCCCTTTTATCGTAGCCGAGGAACTATCTTTGCTAGCTACACCTATTAATGCATTATCAATCTCAACTCCCATAGCATTAACAGAGGACTTCTCACCCACTGAAAAACCCTTATCTCCCGCATCAAAAACTTGTAAAGCCTCAATTTCAACTAATGTGCCCGATACATCGAGACCATCATTCCCGGAATTGATTATCTTTAAGTTAGAAATGGCTCCACTCCCAAAATCAATATCTACTGCATCAGAAAACGAATTCGTAACATTTACCTCGTTTAATTTATAACTAGACCTTACCAGATTAAGTCCATCTTCAGATTTAGAGTTAGAAATTAATGTATTACTAATGTCGACTTTACTCGTCACTGTTGTTACAGCTCCAGTAAATAAAAATCCAGGAATATTTGGGGTAGATAAATTATCGAATTCTACATTGTTTATTAACAGCTTTGGAGAATCGATGAATACAATGCCGCCTGTACCGTCACCACTGATTTTTATTTTACACTCCTGTTGAGAAACCATACTTACTTTTCCTCCGAAGAAAATCAAAGAAGCATTATTAGATAGTTTTACTTTAGAGCAGTCTTGAAAGGCAACATCATCATCTACTAAAAGAGTTTCTTTGATGTCACAAGTTTTGTTAAATACAACGACGTTATCTTTTTTCAATGACAAACAATCATGTTTTTCATTAACTCCAAATATGCTCTGCATAGTTTGGCCGCTGATACTAAAATCAGAAACATTTTCTATCAAATAGCGTTGTAAATTATCTTCAACTCCGAGAATGTTAAAGGTTAAATAACCATCTGATTTTATATCGATGCTATTAATAATATCGTGAAAAACTATTTCTTTATTGTATGCATTACCAGGAACAAGTTTCTTCACAGCAACACGTTTTTCAGTATCCACATACTCATTGATGAAGATAGGAAACTCTTGGAGGTTTCCGACTTTATAAACAACAGAATTTCTATAAACTTCTTTCTTAACCTCTATAGCCTTGCTTGGAGTCAACAAGCTATTTATGTAGGAGGCGTTCTCAAGATACCTATCAATATCAATACCATGCTGAGGATAATTAGAGAGCATTGTTTTTACAGCTCTTGAATTATTCATTAAAATGGAATCTATTAAATTTTTAATCCTTCCTTTTTCAGAATAATATTTTAAATATTTTATAAAATATTTTTGAACTTCATTATCTTCCAACAAAGTTTGCGTAAATATATCTCTTCTATCAGAAAATTTTTCTTTCTTTTTCCACCAATCGCCAATCCCAGTCGTGCCATGTAAATCAATTGCTATTGGCTCAAAAACAGATCGTAACGGGTCGTAGTAAAAATAAATATCATTTGGGTCCAATTCACTAGAGCCAATAATAACCTTTAAGGCGAGATACTTGCCGAGTAAGTTCAAATCAAAGATTTCACTAGGCCTAATGCTTCCTCTTCTGAAGTTATCAAGCAATATCATTGATTTTTTTTGAATATTTTCGCCTTCTAATCCGTTAGGTTTGTAGTAAACCTTAATATCTGAAGCATAAAAGGAAGATGCTCCTCGACTCAAATCCTTTCCATATAAAGGATCAGTATCATAATTTACCCATTCTTTTATCAAATCTTTTTTGTCAAATGCTAATATAGGTCCTTCACGTCTGCCCTGAGACTCTAAAAGCTCTTTCCTTGGCTTCTCTTCAATAATATAAGCTCCTTTATTCTCTCCATTAATGGCAATGTTTGCAAAATCTTGTCTTGCAATTAACAATCCCTCTGATTCAAAGATTTTGGAATCAACAAATCCGTGGAGATAACCCCTAGTCTTTGGGTGCATAATAGAAAAACGCTTCATTCCGTCAACTTTTCCATTTTGAAGTTTTATATTCAAAGACCATTTATCCGTATCCCAATGGTCACTCAGTGTGCCTTTTAAACGAACTTTGGCCTTGTATTGGACGTCTCCAAACAATAAATCTGCATTAACAAAATTGTTTTTATCGTGAAGTCCAATACCATTTGTTATCGCCTCTTTTTGTTGGCGAGCCAAATCGAGGTATCCCTTAAAAGGTATGCTAAGCTCATATACCTTGCTGTCATTGGTAATCGAGGAAGCATAATTCACTATCGTATCAGTTAAATTCATGACCACAGCCCGAACTTCTAGATGCGTTTTTTCTTTATGTAAATAAGCGCCAATGAATGTAAAAGAAATAGATATGCCTAGCAATAAAAGATAAAGACCCTTTGCCTTAATAAAACTATCTACGCGCAATATTTTTTTACTTTTATGCTTTACTCTCAAGATTCCTCCAACCTTATCGCAATTAAAACTTTAAAAATTAATGAATTAAACCCTTAGCACTTACAAATGAAATTTTTGCATTAGGGCTGATTGATAAGATTAAATCTTTAGCCACTTGGACCGATTCAAAATCGACTGAGTCTATACTGGCCATCAATTCCGATGAATTCTTACTCTCATCAAGCCTTTTGATTTCAATAGAGGAAAAGTTTTCCATCAAAATATCAACTATTTTTTTTATAGGCGTTATGTTTTCTCCTGAATCAGTATAAATAAAACCCATATCTTGCGACACATTCTCTTTTTTGCTTGAGAATATAAAAATAGTGCTTAATATTATTATCAGAGCAATACCGGTTATGAGGTATTGTGATGCACCATTTCCTAACCCTATAGCTATACATAAAAACAAATATCCTAATTCTTCAGGCTCTTTAATTGCAGTTCTAAACCTTACAATAGAAAGAGCTCCAACCAATCCAAGTGACAAGGCAAGAGACGACTTTACTATCACAATTATGAACATTGTTGTCATTGAAATAGGTATGAAATTTTTTACAAAATCTTCTTTATTCGAAAGCACTCTTGCTTTCTTAATATATACATATGAAATTGCGCTTGCCATTAAAGCTGTCAGCGCTAGTCCTATAATCACTCCCAATGGGTCAACACTTACAACACTATTTGTCATAAAATCATTTAATTGTATTGTTTCCATTTTTATCTCCTAAATTTACGCATTTAAAACGCAGATGCTCGGTAAATTACTATGAGCATAATTTATATCTACTTAATTCATCTAAATGATAATTTAAATATGCCTCCATAAGCCTATTTTAGCGCTTTCTTTTCTATAGGCAATGACTATAGCAAATGCAATCATAAATAAAACTGGTCTTTCATATAAAGGTGTCGAATGAACGAGTGAAAGCAATAAAAATGCTATGTAAACTGATAAAGCCCGACCCTTGACTTTCAAACAAATTATTCCTGATAGCACTAGGATAATTAATATCAGTGTTAAGCCAACAATTCCATACTCAATAATAGTATGAAGGAAAAAATTGTGGGCCCCCATTTGATCTAATGAAGCTAAATAACCAGCCCCTTTCCCAAAAAATAAATTTTCATTTACTATTGATAGATAATCCTTCCATATAGATTGTCTAACTGAAAGGTCTGTAATTGCCTCCAGGGACAAAATTCTTAAAATCTTATCTCCTGCAAGTGAAAATATTGAACCTTCATAAAAGAACAACATAAATAATTGCACGAATATAAAAAACAGCACTGATGCTAAAATCATATAAAAGAGGAGCTTTGCTAATTTAATTCTGCGGGAAGATAAGTATAAAATCATAGTTGAAATAAATATAAATACTCCCGTTTTGGACATTATTGCTATTAAAGCCAAACCAGCAATCGTTATATAAAGAATATCTGTCTTTGAATTATTTTCGTAACTTAACGCACCAATTAGTGCGAAATTCACAGCAATGGCCGCCCGTGTCGGATTCTGTGGAAACCCAGCAGCTCTTTGTGGATAATTGCCAAAATAACCAGGACTAAAAACGTCTACGAAAACACTTAAACATAAAATAATCAGAGCGATCCCAATAAATTTACTAACTGTTCTATAATCGTGGCATATAACTAGAGTCGAACAAATAATAAAAAAAAGAGCATAAAGAAATAAAAAAGATTGTGTAATGCTGCCAGTATCGATATCGCTCACCAATAATACAGTTATTAAGCTATATAATATAAATATATAAAGCAGAAAATAAGAACTAACTGCTTCCCTAAGTGTACTTAAAAATCTCTGTTTAGTTTGATTTGATCCTGCATACAGCAGTAATGTTGATATTAACAACGATGAGGCTGTAAGAACTGTAGCTTTAATGGAAAAAAAACCACTGATATTTAACCACATATCAAGAGTACTAAAAATTAGCACTATTGCTACAAATCCGAAATATCTACCTAAAATTATCATTAAGAATTCTTATTATCTAAATTATCGATATACCACTTAATAGTCATGTCTAAACCTTCCGATATCAAATACTTTGGCTGATAATTCAATAATGTTTGAGCCTTTTCTATATTGGCTTGAGAATGTCTTACATCTCCTACCCTAAAATCTCGATAGATTGGAGCTATTTTTTGAAGCCCTTTTTTTCTTGAATGAGCTTTTTGTTGAATCATTTGATAAAGCTCATTTAGACTTGTTCTATCATTAAGGGCTACATTGTAGATCTGATCTGTTGATTCATCATTTCCAGTTATTGCTGCCAATATATTTATCTGTACTGCATTATCAACATGACAAAAGTCTCTGCTAGTTTCTCCATCACCATTGATGTAAACATCATCATTATTTAAGGTGGCTAAAATCCATTTTGGTATCACCGCTGCGTAGGCTCCATTTGGATCTTGCCTTTTGCCAAAGATATTAAAATACCTTAGACCTATAGTTCTAAAACCATAAGTTCTTGCAAATACACCAGAGTAAAGCTCATTCACAAGTTTGGTAACTGCATACGGACTCAAGGGATTGCCAATCCTAGCTTCTTCTTTAGGCAAATCTGTATGATCACCATAAGTAGAGCTTGATGCGGCATAGACAAATCTTTTTACACCAGCATCTTTGCAAGAAACTAGCATATTTAAAAAGCCATCGATGTTAGCCCTGTTAGTGTTTATGGGATCTTCAATTGATCTAGGCACAGAACCTAGAGCGGCTTGATGTAAAACATAGTCAATATCTTTACAAGCTTTTTGACAATCACTTAACTCTGTTATGTCACCAGTGATAAATTTAAAGTTACTGCTTAAGTCTTTGCCAGTTGCATTGTTGGCATCGTCAATTGCTTGATCGATATTATGCTGATAGCCAGTATCGAAACTATCTAATCCAACCACCCTTTGATTGAGAGTGAGAAGCTTCTCAAGTAAGTTTGAACCGATAAAACCAGCTACACCAGTTACTAGCCAGGTACTTTGATGATCTTTTAAGTGCTCTTGTATTTTTTCATATTCAGTCATTTAAAGCCTTCCATCTACCTCGCTTATATCAAATATGTATTTAATGTCATAGAGTACATGATTTGTCTTGCCGAAGATCTTGATCTGCTCAAGTGACAACTTTTTAAATTCATTATGAGCAACTGCTAACACAATTGCATCATACTTTCCTTCTAAAGGTTGATTGATTAACTTTATATTATATTCGTGCATTGCTTCACTTCTATCAGCCAGTGGATCATAGACATCTACATTGCAGTGAAATCTTTCAAACTCTTCAACTAAATCTACTACACGGGTATTACGCAGATCGGGACAGTTTTCCTTAAATGTTAGGCCCATGATTAATACATTTGCACCTACAATATGAATGCGCTTCTTAGTCATCAGATGAGATACTTGATCTGCCACATGAACTCCCATGCTATTGTTCAGTCTTCTTCCCGCTAGAATAATTTCTGGATTATAGCCGACCTCTAGCGCTTTATGAGCCATGTAATATGGATCAACGCCAATACAGTGGCCTCCCACAAGACCCGGCCTAAATGGAAAAAAATTCCATTTGCTACCTGCTGCTTTTAGCACAGCTTCAGTGTCAATATCAAGCTTATTAAAAATGAGGGCAAGTTCATTTATAAGAGCGATATTTATGTCTCTTTGTGTATTTTCAATAACCTTTGATGCTTCAGCAATTTTAATGCTATTCGTCTTATATGTACCTGCTGTAATAATCTCTTGATATAGCTCATCGATCTCAGTTGCAACTTCAGGAGTTGAGCCTGAAGTCACTTTTTTAATAGAAGCTAAACGATGTTTTTTGTCTCCCGGATTAATCCGCTCAGGAGAGTAGCCACAATAGAAATCTTGATTGAAATTTAGCTGAGACTGCTTTTCAAGAATTGGTACACATACTTCTTCGGTAGCACCTGGATAAACGGTAGATTCGTAAATAACGATATCACCTTTTTTAAGAATATTTCCTACTGTCTCACTAGATTTTTTTAAAGGAAGTAAATCAGGTCTATTATCTTCGTCAATTGGCGTTGGAACTGTGATGATAAAGATCTCACAAAGCTTAAGATCTTCAAGATCAGTTGTATAACTTAAATAATGTGCTTCTCTCAATTCTTGCTTTGTAGTTTCTTGGGTCGTGTCAATGCCATTTTTAAGATTTTTGATTCTTGATTGATTAATATCAAAACCTATAACCGTCCTATGTTTACCGAAAGCTATGGCGAGAGGAAGACCTACGTAGCCTAAACCTATTACTGCTATTTTTTTACTATTCAAAATTACCTCAATCGTCCAAAATATTGCTGTATTTCTTATACCACTTCACAAAATCTTCCATGCCAAGTTTGATGCTAGTGTTAGGTTTATAATCAAATTCAATAACCAACTCATCGACATCTGCATATGTTATTGGAACATCACCTGGTTGCATTGGAAGTAAATTTTTATTGGCCTCTAATCCACATGCGTTCTCAATTGCTTTTACGAAGTCACGAAGGTTCACTGGATTGTTGTTTCCAATGTTGTAAATACGATATGGAGGTTTAGCTTTACTATATTTATTGTTTTTTGGAGTCGGTGTTTTATTCATTACCCGAACAACCCCCTCAACAATATCATCAATGTGTGTAAAATCTCGCTTCATGACTCCATTGTTGTAAACATCAATAGGATCACCATTTAATATAGCTTTCGTAAACTTATAATACGCCATATCTGGACGTCCATATGACCCATATACAGTGAAAAACCTGAGTCCTGTTGTTGGGACATTATACAAATGGCTATAAGTGTGAGCCATCAATTCATTCGATTTCTTTGTCGCAGCATATAATGAGATAGGATAATCCGCCCGATCGCCGGTACTGAATGGTTGCTTAACATTCAAACCATAAACAGAACTAGAAGATGCAAACACAAGATGTTTGACCTTTGAATTGCGACAGCCCTCGAGGATATTTACAAAACCAACAAGATTTGAGTCTACATATGCATGAGGATTTTCGATTGAGTACCGAACACCTGCCTGAGCAGCAAGATTAACCACTACATCAAAAGTGTGATCAGAAAATATCTTTTCAATGTAAGTTCTATCTGCAATATCTCCTTTAAGAAATTCAAAATTAGCTAACTTAGGATGCTTAGCTATTTGGTCCAAACGAAGCTGCTTTAGAGCTGGATCGTAATAATCATTCAAATTATCAATTCCAACTACTTCATCATCTCTGTCAAGGAGCGCTAGGGTTAGATGGAATCCAATAAATCCTGCAGCGCCTGTTACTAATACTTTCATTTAATCACTTCCAAAAAGATCTCTCGTAAATATTTTTTCCTTTACATCATTAAGCTCAGAGCTAGTCCGATTTGTGATAATCACATCTGATATGCTCTTGAACTCATCAATTGATTCTATGACTCTTGATTGTAAAAATTCAGTTCCATTATAGTTTGGTTCATAAATCAAAACCTCTATACCAGCAGTTTTTATCCTCCTGATAATGCCTTGTATGGCACTCGCTCTAAAATTATCAGAGCCCTGCTTCATAACCAAACGGTATATACCAACTATTTTTGGTTTTAATTTAATAATAGAGTCCGCGATAAAATCCTTTCGAGTCGAATTGGAGAACACAATTGCTTGGATTAGTGTCTGTGGTACCTGATCATAATTTGCCAAAAGTTGCTTGGTATCCTTTGGTAAGCAGTAACCACCATATCCAAAAGAAGGATTGTTATACCCATGGCCTATTCTTTCATCTAGGCATACACCATTAACGATGCTCTTAGTATCAAGACCATGAGCTAAGGCATAAGAATCAAGTTCATTAAAGAACGATACTCTCATAGCTAAGTAAGTATTAGCAAAGAGCTTTACTGCCTCAGCTTCAGTTGATTTGATAAATAGGGTTTCAACATCTTTTTTCTCAGAGCCTTGTACCAAAAGATCTGCAAATATACTTCCAGTGTCAACCTCACTGCCTACGATAATTCGTGATGGATAGAGATTGTCTTTTAGCGCCTGTCCCTCTCTGAGAAACTCTGGTGAGAAAATAACACGGTCTGTCTCATGCTTTTCTTGTAGTGATTTTGTGTGACCCACCGGGATGGTGGACTTGATGACTACCAATGCATCCATGTTTAGCTCTAGGGCATCGGCTACAACGCTATCTACCAAGCTGGTATCAAAGCGATTAGTACGAATATCGTAGTTGGTGGGTGTTGCCACAACTACAAAACTGGCATCCTTGTAGGCAGCTTGTTTATCAAGAGTTGCCGTGAGGCTTAACTCTTTCTGAGCTAGAAAAGTTTCTATTTCAGCATCAGCCACGGTTGATTGATTATCATTAATCTTATCAACCCTTGAAGCATCTATATCTAACACAATAACGTCATTGTGCTGGGCAAGAAGCACTGCGAGCGACATCCCTACATAGCCAGAACCCACAACCGTAATTTTAGTTTTTTTCTTCAAATTTAGCCCCTAAACTTAATGTTGAATGAATGATTTACTATATGAATTTATATAAGTGGTGGTTGTTTCGTTTAATAGACTACAGCTACTTAAAAAACTTCCTATTAAATTACAAAAAGAGACTAATAAAAAGTCAGCTCATTTTCTATGTTAAGTATTAAAAATACTAAAATTATAGAGTTTTTTCACTAAAAAAATAATGCCTTATAAGCACTAATAAAATACTTAGCATCCCTCCCAATATAGCGCTTAAGACACAAATTAAAGCACGCTTGGGTTCTGATTTTTTTTCCATTACAGCAGGAGGGTCAATGTAATCAAATACGTAATACTGATTGGCTTCAATTAGGGTTAACTTTTTAGTTTCTTCTTGCAATAGCTGCGCTAGGACTAGCTTGATTTCAGAAAAACCAGTCATTGAAATTTGCTGATTGAGATAACTAACAATCTTTTCAGACTCTGATTTATCTTTTTGTCTGTAAAAAGCATTAACTTCATTAACAACCAACTCAGTCCATTGCTTCGCAACATATGGTGATTGATGTTTCATGGATAAGGTGATGAAACCAGATTTTTTATCTTCACTTAAACTTACATGCTGCTTAAAAACTTCAAAGCTTTCTTGAGCGCTTGGTATTTGTTGTCGAGGATACGAATAGTCTCTAACCCAAGTATTGCTGCTAGTATCGTAAATACTCTCATCATAAGCCACAATATTTGTTTTAGGGTTCCAAGATTTAACAGCCATAAGATCTGGAAGGTGAATATTTTCCAGCATGTTGTTCTCAAAGAAACTCAGAGAGCTAATTTTTTGTATTGCTTTTGCAGAATTACCCTCATCATCACCAGGGGGTAGGCTTATCCCAGCAAGCCCTGCAAGACCACTATAACTTCCAAGTGCTCCAGAAATGCCACTAGATGGATTAACAGGAACTAGTAGAGCTTTAGATTCATATATATTCGGTAAGCTTAGACTATAAATAACTCCAAAGATCGATACAAAAGCGGTAAGAGAAACAATAATCCATTTACCCTCTAATAAAACATAGAAAAGTTCTCTCAGATCTATTTCATCATCAAAATCGTTGGGATGTTTATTGCTATGTACTTCTTGCATGAAAGATTATGTGTTGATGTATGATTTAAGTTTAACGTATTCTTGTTTCTTTTTGATAATAAACTTTTTCGTTATAGCCGTTTTTTCTTGGATACCCTTAGGCGTTAAAATATATGCATAATTTAATTTTTTGTTTGAATGATTAAAGTTATGTATTGTAATAAACCCAATATCTATTAATGCCTTTAGACAATAATTGACCTTTCCTATACTGAAGCCGGAGTTTTGAGATATTAGTCTTTGAGATGCTTTGCCATCTTTTTCAATGATATGCATAAGATCTAATTGATCTTCTGTAATACTCAGTTCTTTTTTCATAAGGATGCTAATTTAGCAGTAATGATATATGTATCCAAACATAAATTTAATACCATAGCTACCGCACGGATTAATGATTAAAATAATTTTTTAATTATTACCGTTCAATGTTTGAACTATTTTATTATTGTGTGTTTTTTTAGTCAATATATTTTTAAAAGATGAGGTCTTTTTCTGAGATAGTAGCTTTTCTTTTAGAGCCAAGGAAAGTAAGAAAAACTTCAATTCTTTCTTTAGAGCGAAGTGAGCAAATTTTTACCATATTTCCTTTTAGAGATCCCTTTGCAATCATGACATCTTGACCCATTTGTAATTGTAAAGCTATTGGATTTATTTTTGATTTTTTCTCTGCCATTTGCATAGCTTCAATTTCTTTGTCAGAAATAAAGGGAACATTATCTCCAAATTTTATAATATTTTTTATACCCATCGTATATTTAAGAACTGAGTAATTTTCGAGACTAGTATTGACGAAAATGTAACCTGGAAATAGTACTTCAACTTTGGGGTTATCGTTGATCTTTTTTATTGATATTTTAGGTAAATAAAACTCAAAATTTTGGTTTAATAAATTCCTTTCTACTCTTTTAACTTCATTGTTTTTATATGAAGTGATAAGCCATTTTTTTTTCATACTATTAAAGCTTGGTACCCGAGGCCGGACTTGAACCGGCACGATATTTCTATCGAGGGATTTTAAGTCCCTTGTGTCTACCA
>MDTG01362172.1_pt1 | contig 25744 bp, 20 predicted proteins | sample 811421 | NCBI WGS metagenome assembly MDTG01 (sample SAMN05326645, study PRJNA326480) | marine metagenome | isolation source: seawater | place: Pacific Ocean: South East | collected 2011
ATTCCATTGGATATTGAAGGCAAGGTAATTGCTGTAACAGATGACCCTTGGGGGGTAGCAGATACACTTTGCCATATATTGGAAGCAGCAGGTATTGATGCAGTCCGCATCATGCTTGACCCAAGCATAGTATCCAAGGTCAAGATTGAGAAGGATGGCCCAGTTGATATCATCCGAGTAAATCCTGGAAACAGGGATCAATTAGCAGAGGTCAGCACTCATCTTTCACAAGTCGGAGAAGTTGCAGCCTTACTGCATCTTGCCCCTCTAAGACTTGCTGGAGTTGGATGGGAATCTGAGACGCAAAATGCCCACCTAAATACTACGACTCATGGTTTATTTGGACTCCTGAAATCATTGAATAATCACTTCTCTTCTATTAATGATGGGACGGTTATGTCAGTCAGCGCAATGGATGGAAAACATGGGAATTCAAGTAGTCGCTTCAACTCAATTGCAGCCGGTGCTCATGGGATTATCAAGTCATACTCAAAAGAGATGCCTCATCTAAGATGTCGAGCAGTAGATGTGGATCCTGAATTATTGACAGATCCAACATCTCTTGCCCACAAGATTTGGGCTGAAGCCTTCGGCCTCACAAGCCCGATAGAAGTGGGAATATCTCGTGATGGCACGCGTTGGTCGCTACAAATGTACGAGGAGGATTTGGGCAAAAGCATTCAACCATTGGATGAAGATGACGTCTGGATAGTTTCTGGAGGAGGTTCCGGTGTCACGTCTAGGTGCATAGTTGGTGTTGCAAACGCAAGTCTCAATGCGGGCGCCACATTTGTTTTATTGGGTAGAACAAAACTGGATCCAAGTTTAGAGGATTGGTTGGATGATTCAGAATCAGAATTGCATGAAAGAAAGATGAGCCTCAGGGAACAAATGATTTCTGCCAGTGATTCGGGTAAAGTCACAATGGTTGAATGGGAAAATGAGTGGAATCGGTTGATGCGTAATATGAGTATTCATCGCACACTCAAAGATATCCAACTATCTGGCAATCGGGCTCTGTATGATGCATGTGATGTGACAAATCAAAAATCGGTTTCAAAGGTAATTAGTGCTGTTAGTGATGAGTTTGGAACAATTACAGGAATAATCCATGGCGCAGGTATGGAAGATTCGAAACTAGTTGGGGATAAATCTTGGGAGACTTTTTCGAAAGTAGTATCAGTCAAGATTGATGGTTGGAGATCAATAATTGATGCAATAGGTGAAGATGTAAGCAAACTAAGAGTAGTCTGTGCGTTTACATCAATCGCAGGTCGATTTGGGAATGGTGGACAAGTTGATTATGCAGCAGCAAATAACATTCTAGATGCTGAAATGTGTAGAATTGCCCAGCATGAAGATGCACCCCGAGCAGTTGCAATAGCATGGTCTGGTTGGAGAGATGTTGGCATGGCAACACGTGGTTCAATAGAATCTGTATTTGAACAGGCTGGAATCGAAATGATCCCTGTTGATGTGGGCGTCGAAATTTTCGTTGATGAACTACTTGCTGGTGGGAAGAGGCGGGTTGTTGCAGCTGGTTCATTGGGCAGCCTAGATACAGAAAATAGTCTCAGAGGCCCCCCTCAGAAATTTCCTAATGACACATCAGGTGCTCTTTCAGAGCCGGAAAGGTTCCCCTTCATAGATCGCATCATCCAACATGATCCATATGAGAATCTAGTTGCTGAATGCACACTTTCTGAACTTCGACACCCATTCTTAACAGACCATGCGATTGATGGAACCCCTTACCACCCGGGTGTAATGGCAATGGAAATGTTTGCTCAAGCATCATTGCTTCTGTATCCGGTTTGCACATTGGAAGGGTTCTCTGATGTTGAATTCGGTCTACCGATTAAATTGACGAAAGATGAACAGAAAGTTAGGGTAATTGCAAAATTTGATGGCCAAGATCACAATTCATTATTCATCAAGTGCCATCTTGAAAGTGATCTAACGAATTCAAAAGGAGAGATTTTTGGCGAGCCCATAATTCATCATAGTTCTCAGATTCGTTTACTAAAAGAGGGTGCAGAACGGGATGCAACATTGCCATTCAATACTATACCCAGTATGGGCCAGGCATCATTCCAACCAAATTTCATCTACAAACGATTCTTCCATGGGCCAAGATTCCAAGTTCATGGTGGAATTATCAAGGGCATATCTGACGGTGATAGGTTAGGTATTGATGGAATAGCATTGCTTCGCAATCAATTGCCGGAAACGGTACTTTTCTCTGAAGAACCTGCATTACTAGAGTCCATGCCCATGCTTGTTGAAGCATGTTTCCAAAATGCTGGATTAGTTGCAATGGAAGTTGATGGATTATCCAGTTTACCAATTGGTATCGAAGAATGTGAGATTCTGAAAACTCCTCCTGCAAGGGATGATTTGCGAGTCCGCAGTTATCGTATAGGTGTTGAAGAGGGAGGGATTACAGTACACGATGCCATTGTGTATGATAAAAATCAGAAACCAGTGGTATCGCTAAAGGGTCTTCGCCTCAAAGGGATGGCACCACTTGAAGAAGACGATTTATTCAGTCTAAATAGAAAAGGATTTAGCAATTAAAAAATCAATTTTTCAATTGAGGAATTAAAATGTTGATATGGGAACCTTCAGGTGTTGTTTCCCCTATCTCCATTCCTTGTAATGACAACAATATACACTCGGGATGGATTTCTGTCGGCGACTTCGAGCACAATTCAGAGATTCCAGACATCTCAGGAGTACCTCTTGTTGATCCATCTGAGGCAAGCACCTTTGCAACACCAAAACGTGCATATGAACATGCAGCAGCACGGCACGTCTTGGCAACTCTATTGCATGATATTGGTTTCGAGGCCGATAAAATAGCAGTGTCACGTAATCAATATCGGAAACCAAATCTTGTTTGGAAGGACATAACAAGTAGTTCGCTTAATCAGAAACTCCCGGAGATTTCATTGTGTCATTCGGGAGGCATCGCAATTGCAACAGTGTCTGTCGATGCTGGGCCTATCGGCCTAGATGCTGAACCCCTTGAATCAATGCGAAGTCGCAATATCCTGTCTATGATGTCATCTGCTGATGAAATGCAACATCTGAATGATTTATGGGATGTTGATGAAGCGGTTGCAATTCAAGAAACAAATCGGATTTGGGTAATCAAAGAGTCCGTCCAGAAAGCCTGCGGCTTTGGTATGCACCTCCCTCCACAATCATTTGCAGTCCATGAACACGAAGACATCACAGTAAATCACAGTGGGCAAACATATCACATCCAGACAAATCATTGGGTGGAAACCTTGGATGATATCCCCTTCCAGTTGGGTTTTTCAAAAGTGCTAGGAATTTCCTAATCATTCTTCCTCTATATTATCCATCATTTTATTCCCTGAGAGGGCCAGTATTAATCCAGGTACAAATAGGAATGTGATCCCTCGAATAACCGGTTCAACTTCGGCATCAATCATCAATGCCCATAATGGAGCCATCGCTGGCATGAACAAGAAACACATTCCAATCCCCACCTTTTGTTTCCAGTGCATGACCGGTCGCGAGAGATTCTCCTCTTTCAATGTCGGGGTGTTCGGACCGAATTGGATAATACTGAGACACTACCCCGACAAATTACCGCGGATGTAGTGAAGGGGTTATCACCTGAGGTTTCCAACCTCATGTCACGGGTTCAAATCCCGTCGTCCGCACTTCAGATTTTGATACTGAGGTATTGAAAAACTACCGACCGGAGGCCTTGTCAATGTCACAGGATAGACGTGGCGCATCAATTGGTAATTCTCCTGAAGAGGACAACCAAAATGAAGCCCAAATCCTTGGCCGGAGAATTTGGAGGATTTTCCCATATGTCCGACCCTATCGCAGACGAGCCGTGATTGGAATATTTACCAATGGGTTGGCTAGGGTTTTCGATTTGATTCCATTTATCTTCATTGGTTTTGCAGTTGATCACTATAGTGGAATTAAGGAATCAGGTGGTCGTCTGGGTGACTTCCGAGCCTTTCTGGATGAGAACTTGTTGTTTTATTTCAGCGAGGATCAAGCACTTTCGTACGGCTTGCTGATATTCCTTGGCTTTGCAGGCCTTGCCATTTTTCAGGGTGTTTCTGATTATTGTTGGCAAACACTTGGGTATAAGGTTCAACATGATCTTCGATTAGATGCTACTCAAAGTCTCATACGAATGGAAGCTTCTTACTATGATTTGAGGCAAACGGGTGTACTCATGTCGGTGCTATCATCAGATGTCAATCAATTAGAAGATGTAATCTCAGATTCTTCGACTTCAATCATTCGAATCTTTACAACATTCATCACTGCCTTTGTAATTCTTATGATGATGTCTTGGAAATTGACGGCCGTTCTCTTTGGTCCTCTTCTCCTCATTTTCCCCATGGTATATTTGTTTTCGACACGGGTACAACGCAAGTATCGAAAGCAAAGAGAATCGACCGGTGGGATAAATGCAGTTCTTGAGAACATCATATCTGGAATTGCAGTAGTTCAGGCTTACAATGCGCAAGAATGGGAGATATCTCGCGTTACAACTGAGAGTGAAGAATATCGTGACGAGGCAATTGGTGCAAGTCTTGATCGAAATCGTTTCATCCCAGGTTTGTATGGTGTCGCCGGGATTGTTTACGGCCTCTGTGTATCCGTAGGCGGATGGCTGATGAAAGAAGGCGAAATATCGACTGGAGCCCTAGTTACATTCCTTCTAATGATGACTCGTCTTTCGATGCCATTGTTCATATTTGGGATGTTAGTTAACCAGCTTCAAAGAGGGGAAGCAGCAGCCCGTCGAGTATTTGCCATGGTTGATTTAGAACCAAACATTGTCGACAAAGAAGGTGCAAATGCTTTGGACAGTTCAATTGAAACTATTGAATTCCGAGATGTTCATTTCACATATCCAGGTACTGAATCACCTGTTTTGAATGGAATTTCATTCAAGGTTGGCCAAGGGGGATTCTTGGGAGTTATGGGACATACTGGTGCAGGTAAATCAACGATATTGAAGTTGATTCTTCGCTATTATGAACCTGATTCTGGAGAAGTTTTAGTCAATGGACATAACATACAAGAAATCACATTGGATAGTGTTCGGGAGCAAATGGGTTTTGTTAACCAAGATCCATTTTTGTTCTATGGAAGTATTCGAGATAATGTTGCTTATTCCCGGCAAGCAAGTCAAGAAGAAATTGCAATTGCTTTGGAGTTAGCAGGTGCCAATGATTTTGTAGATGACATGGAAAATGGGTTCGATACATTGGTAGGAGATAGGGGTGTGATGTTGTCAGGTGGTCAGCGTGCAAGAATTTCTCTTGCACGTGCCTTACTAAAGAAACCGAGTTTGCTAATCCTTGATGAAGCCTCAAGTGCCTTGGACGCTGAAACAGAGAGAAAAATTCAGTCCAATCTCCTTGGCACAGGTGGTTCAAGGACTACAATTGCAGTAGCCCATAGATTATCGACTATTCGAAATGCAGACGAAATATTGTCGATGGTTGATGGAGCGGTTGTTGAGCGTGGAACACATGATAAATTGGTTAACAACAAAGGTGTATATTCTAGTCAATGGGATATCCAAACAGGGGCCTTAGGAGGGGAGTAAATTTGTCAGAAATTGAGTGGATAAAAGTCTCCCCAGGTACTGTGTGGTTGGGTGACAACCGGGGTGGGTTGATGCATGCTGGAAACGGCCCCCGCCATCAAGTGCAAATCGATTCCGAGTTCGAGATTAGTTCAAAACCTATTACTTTCGCACAATGGAAATCATTGACGGGTCAAGCAGCAGCAGGAGAAAATTCTGATTTGCCCCTCAATAGACTGACACCTTTGATGATTGAAGCTGGCCTTATTGGTGTCGAAAATAGTCTTCGGCCGCCATCGGAAGCAGAATGGGCTCTGGCTGATTCACAAGGAGCCATCATCCGAGGCGAAGTTGAAGTCGAGGTTCTAAGTGATTGTCCTCCTCGTGGTGGCTACTGGGGTGCACCATGTGATGGACGCCCTTGGGTCCCTCCTGTACGAGCAGGGGGAGTTTCAGATTATACAGCCCATGTCACACGTATTTGGCAGGGTTCTAGTACACTTAGGGGGGCCACACCCAGAGGTGTCTCTCGGCCAAAAATGGGATTTAGATTAGTTCGTACACTGGATTACAAAGGGGACTTGAAAATGCCCCAAGCACCCCGTAAATCTGAACTTTTGATACGTGAATCTCTTTTTGCTATTTTCATCGGAATAATTCCCAGTTTTACATGGGCCCATTTCAATGCAAGTCCAGAATATATTTCTGAAAGTTGGCTGAATATCGCGTTTGGAGGAATATTCTTTTCCCTTATGACTGCATTATTGTGGCGACCAAAAACCCCTTCATTTCGTATTATAGAAGGGAAAATGCGCCGCTATTAGACTCGGTTTTTATCATCAATTTGCAGGCCAGGTTTTTTGCTGACATAAATTCTCCACCAAGCAGTCATTACACCTAAACCATAAGACCAATGCATCAAGAATGTCATCAATGGCGCCATTAAAACAGTTGATAATTTTCTTGAGGGGGAAGTCCCTAATGCTGCCCCAAGCCAACACAATAGCAGATACAAACCCGCTAAACTAACTGGGATGTGTACCATTGCACGTTCGGGTCCCATGGGCACTGAACTCAGAGAAATATCCCATACATTAGGCCAGTTTATTCCACCATTCAGTGCCCCATATGTGAATAGGCTTAGTGCAGCCAAAACTAGAGGTGGAAACAGACCAACAGCAGTATGACTCCATGCTTTCATGCCAGGGTGAATATGACTTGCTAATATCCTAACCAACCCATAATTACGAATTTGTTTACGAACCCGCTTAGGATTTCTTCTACGATGCCACATTATGGCATCTCGGTCTTGCCACAATTTATGTCCGGATTTCTCAATACGAAAGTCCATCATTGCATCTTCACAACCAATTGCTCCTTTGTCAAATCCACCAACTTGATCCAGAACAGATTTTCGATATGCGGCATTAACTCCCGGTAATTGATTTGCAGGTGTTAGCTGTTTTTCGCCCCTATTCCCATAATTGGTACCAGCTGTAACCCATTTTGAGCAGAATGTGACATCAATAACACGTTGCCAAAAAGTCGATCTTGAATCAGGTGGCGCAAAATTTGGTCCTCCAACACCAGCCACATCCTCTTTTTCAAACCACTTTACCAATTTCTCGACCCAGTTTTCAGGCACCCAAACGTCATCATCTGTGAACAAAACGATGTCGCAATCGGCGTGGTCTAGTGCTACATTACACGCATCTGCACGTGTTCGGCTTCCAAGATCATCAATCCATCTCGCGCCCTTGGATACAGCAATAGCTTCTCCAGGATCTCCTGTGGGTCCAACGATGATGATTTCTAATGGACCCCCCCAAGTTTGGTTTGACAAACCAGTTAGTGCAATATTCAACTCTTCAGCGTTTCGAAGAGTCGGGATGATTACACATACCCTAGGGGTTGCCATGTGCTGGGCGGGTTCACGCATCGCCTTCAATTCTTGGTGCGAGGAAGTAGACACAACGCCCGGCTCCATCTGCAAAATCAAACTCCAATCGGAGAGGGTGATTTTCATTGAAGAACAAAGTAACAGTGTCTACAATCGCCTCAATCCGTTTCGCCATTGGAAATAGTAATGAGAGGCTGTACTGGCTTTTCACAGGTCCATCTGGACAAGACAAATCCTGCAATTCTCCTGCATCATATGATACATTCACAGTATCGGTGTCTCCACTTACATTAACTCCAAATGATTGTGCATTTAGAGAAATCGTTGCCAAATCCCCTACCTGTTTAGCAGCTCGTAATGCTCTACTGAATTTTAGTGCTGAAAGTTTGACAGAACTATTCAATTTCACATCAGGAACTCTTGGTTCCAACATAGTGGCCCTATCAAGTGGACGAATCGTTCGATTTATCTCACCGACTTGGATATTCACTCGTCCATCATTCTCATCGTAATTCATTTCAATGAGGTCGCCGGCTTCAGCCAAGCCAATTAGATCACGTAGTTTTACGAGTTCAAAACCAATGGTTGATGGTTCGCATTCCCACGCTTCAAATGCTGCTGAATCAATTTCCATCCGAACCATTGCGACATGCATAGCATCAACCGCACGGACTTCGATATGCCCTTCTTCGAACTTGAATTTTGCATCTTCTACGAGCACGGTTAGTATTTCGACAATAGTCCGCATCGTATCTTGTTTCGCTGTAATGTTCAGCATGTCATGACCCCAACAACGTTACTGTGGGAGTAGGGGGCTCAAAAGGGTTGACTTTCTACCACTTACAGTTGTTTGGTGGAAATCAGTACTCTCTCCATCCATGTCCACATTCTGCACAAGTAAGGATTCGAGTTTCAGGTTCGTCAGATGAACGAGTCTGTTGAAGTTCAGCATAAACCTGATCTGAATCACATTTACCACAGATGTAAGTCTTGGTTGTAAGTACACCTCGTTGCTGGTCGGCATCATCAATTACTCGCCTATCTCTTGCCTCAGTTTTGATTGAGGAAGACGCTTTAGACACATCAACCTCAGTCCCATCTTGCATTTTCACCTTGTTTTCAGCAACTCCGCTATATCCACATTCATAATTTGGGCACTTTATGTTTCCAGACGAGTCCGGGAATGAAAGCGCTCCACATTCAGGACAGAACATAGGAACAGGGGAGAGTACACCCCTCTTGAATTATTTGCTTGTAATTGTTGCTAAGTTGAGGTTCCGCACGTACTTTAATATCGGCATTTGTACACTTGTTGTGCGACTAGTTTGGGACTGGAGGTTGGCTCGTATTTATGACAGCCAAGAGCAGGTGTTTGATGAGGTAGTTTGGGATGGGCATCGTACTACAGCAGCAATCATTGTTCGCTTACATGAAATTCAGACTGGACGGATGACTGCCGAGGCTCGTATTCTTGCAGAAAGATTTCCTGAACATGATTTATCTGAACCCATTAACTTTAGTAATTGGCCAGAACTAAATATTGAGGAAAAAAAAGCATTGGAAAAAGCAACAATTTGCATTGCCGAGAAATCAATCATAAGGGCATCGTCAGAGCCGGACAATCGTTTGGATCACATGATTCGAGCAGTCGATGATTTGCGGATGACTCATAATTCGCTTGAATCTCATGTAGTTGAATGGATATCGCTGATATTACCTTGGGTTGACATCGATTACAAGCGTTCAGAAATCATGCATTCATTTAGCAAGTCATCGGATTTGAAAGAGCTAGCAAAGATGCTAGGGGTTGAGTCAAGCGATGTATCACTCAATCAGCAAGAGTGGATTGCAATGAGATCACTTGCAAAAAACGTGGTGGCTCAGGAACTAGCAGTTGATGACCTCGAAAAGTCGATTCGAGAGATTGCAAACACACACTTACCATCACTTTCTCTTCTTTTGGGACCGCTTTTAGCTGCTAAACTCTGTTCCGCGGCTCATGGAATCGGTAGACTTGCCCGTTTGCCAGCAGGTACAATTCAGGTACTCGGTGCTGAGAAGGCATTTTTCATGCATCTGCGGCAAGGAACGGATCCTCCGAAACATGGATATATTTTCCAGCATCCATGGATAAGCAAAAGCTCCAAAAGGTCTCGTGGACCTATTGCAAGAATGCTAGCATCGAAAGCAGCAATCGCATGTCGATGTGACTATTTTGGTGGTAAGCCTTGGACAACAAAAGAAATTGCAGAAATTGAGAAGAAAGTGGGAGAGATTCGCTCTCGAAGATAAGGGGTGCAATTATGACGACATTCTCAGAGCGTGTAAAAGTTCAGGGACGCAGTCTTTGGTCTAGAAATGCAGACAAGGGAGTCAGCCTCCGTGGCGAGCGACTCAGGCGTGAGGGTAAAAATGAGTGGCGACAATGGAACCCACGCACCTCGAAATTGGCATCAGGATTACTCAAAGCAGAAAAGTCCGGGTTATTGCCAAATTCAGGAACTACGTGTCTTTATCTTGGAGCAGGCCATGGAACCACAATAAGCCACTTGCATGACCACTTATGTGGTCCAGAAAATAAATTCAATGGACAAATAATTGCAGTTGATTTATCGACAAAATGTATCAGGAGTTTAGTATTGCTATCTAAATCAAGACCAGGCATATTGCCCATACTTTCGGATTGTCGTGACCTGATTTCAATATCACCGTTTTTACCAAAAAGAGTACCGTGGATATTTCAAGATGTTTCTCAAAAAGGCCAAGTACACATTTTCATTAAGACTTGTAAAAAGTACTTGGAAGATGGTGGAACGGGACTTCTTTCCCTAAAATCAGCCAGTGAACGTAATACAAAGCAAGCCTTTGAAGAAGCTAGAAAAGCGTTAGTCAACGAAGGTTTCACAATTGTAGAGCAGATTGATTTAACCGGATGGGAGGACAAGCATGTTCTTTTTCACGTGGTGTTGTGATGCCTGAATTACCAGAGGTTGAAACTGTACGTAGGGGTTTGCTACCCTTGGTTGGAAAACGAATACTTTCACTTGAATTAACCCGCCCCAATCTGCGTTTTCCATTCCCCCTAGATATGGATTCGATAAGTGGGCGTAAGATTGAGGGTATAGATAGGAGGGCGAAATATATCCTAATACGCCTCGAAGGAAATTTGACTTGGCTTTGTCATTTAGGGATGACCGGTAGGTTTGGAAACAAGCCCGAAGGCAAGCATGATCACGTTTTAGTTGACTTTTTTGATGGCACTCGATTGGTTTACACAGACCCTCGCCGCTTTGGAATAATGGATTTATTTGAAGGTAGATACAATCACAAATTACTCAACAATCTTGGCCCCGAACCCCTCGGCTCCGATTGGAATGGAGGGCATCTGCATGATTCCCTGCGAGGAAGAAACGTGTCAATAAAATCTGCATTATTGGATCAGCACATTGTTGTTGGTATCGGCAATATTTATGCTAGTGAAATACTATTTCGTGCGGGTATTTCTCCTAAGAGGAAGGCAAAGAACATATCTAAACCCATGAGTGAAAGGATATATCAACAAACCCTAGAAGTTCTGAAAACGGCTATAGAAGCTGGTGGTTCAACTTTAAGCGATGGCCAATTCAAAAATGTGGATGGAGATTTAGGTTATTTTCCACACGAGTTCGCTGTTTACGATCGTGAAAATGAAAATTGTGTCAGTTTCGGATGTGGCGGCCTAGTAAAACGAATTGTACAATCTGGACGTTCGACATTCTATTGTTCTAAGTGCCAGAAATAGCGTTTTTAGGCCTTTTCGCCATTATTCAAACTGTTTCTAAACATACTTTGAAACAAAACAACACCCCGTCTTTTTATATACTCAGAGATAAAGGCACGCATGTTCGATACAATCGAGCAGGATGGGAAAAATATGGAAATGAATGAGAAAGGAATGTTGGGTGAGTTGATTGGTAGTATGACCATCACCTTGCTAGTTTTCGGCAATTATGCCGGACTCGAGGAACATGGAACAGCAGCAGCAGCGGGCGTTGCAGGTGTGACACTTGGGATTATGTGGATGACCTTCAAGGGTTCACAGATTCTACCTGTTATCACCATAGGTCGAATGGCAGCTGGTGAGGATGATTGGGAAACTGGAGCATTGAATTTTACAATGCAGATTCTCGGTGGCCTTCTTGGCGCTGCAGTTCTATACTGGGGAGTAGATGTAACAGCTCTAGACATAGGATCTACTGCTGACATCGTAATGGCAGATGTTGCCATAGCACTCTTAGGCGGTTTCTTGCTGATGACTGTTTGGACACGATTGGGTTCAGGTTGGGAATCAGCAGCATTCGTAGCAGTTCTTGCAATTGCAGATATGCAGTTGGGTACAGCAAGTAACCTTGGAAGTATGATCGTAACTTCTGGCTGGGAAGATGGAAACATGGTAACAGTCTTTGGAACTATGATTATTGGTGGCGTTGGTGCAGCTGCTGCATTGATGTTCGGCGACCAGATTTTTGAAGAAGAGTGATTTACTCTACGAAAATATCTAGATAACTTACAAGTGAGTCGGGGGCGATTACGCCCCCGATTCACTTTTTTTTTCGTTTCTCTACTATTTTGTTAAGAACTGGCTCGTCTAGGACTAGATGTGGATTTTCCAGTTGACTTTTGGGGTGTGCCTGCCCACCTGGTTTTTGAGATCATGGGTTATGCTGCAGGTTTCGCACTATTAATGCGTGAGAGAAGGATTCATGGAGACACAGTAGACAGTGAAAGCCGTGCTTGGTTAATCCTAGCCGCTTTAATTGGAGCATTGTTGGGTGCGAAATTACTGGCTTTTGTAGAACATTCAGATCAGATTGGACAGGTACCAGTTCTGTTTCTAGGGGGAAAGACAGTCGTTGGTGGACTATTGGGAGGGACGCTTGGTATTGAATTGGGTAAGAAAATATTGGGCATTACTGTTAGAACCGGAGATGTTTACGTCACGCCTCTGATAGTGTCCATGGCTATAGGACGAATCGGTTGTTTTCTAACGGGATTGGAAGATGCAACTCATGGAGTCCATACTGAACTCCCATGGGGTGTGGATTTTGGTGATGGGCCTCGACATCCCACACAGTTGTACGGAATTATCGCTCTTGGCACAATTTGGTTGGTCTTGGAAAAATTGGATATGTCAATCAGTGGCCAAAGATTTCAGATGTTCATGATTTTTTACCTGTTTTGGCGATTATTAGTTGACTCAATCAAGGACACAACTCCTGTTGAATTGATGGGCTTGACACCAATCCAATGGTCCTGTATACTTGGGTTAATTTGGTTCTTCACCTACGGCAAGCCGGGTGAACGTTCAAGTGGTTCACTGGTCTAAGGGGGTTATGAGCGGGAAAGTTCGTGATTACCTGTTCTATGATTCTGCCACCAGTGTTTGTTCAAATTGTTTGCGAAGAACAGATGGCAAAATCATCATCCAAGAAAACAATGTTTACATGGATAAAATCTGTTATTCATGTGGGAAAAGAGAGAAGGTTTTACTTTCTGATGATGCTGATTACTATCGACGCTGTCGAGAGGTATACGTCAAACCAAGTGAGATGCCTGAACGCTGGAACACCCCAATGAAGTATGGGTGTCCCTATGATTGTGGCCTTTGTCCATCACACGAACAACATTCATGTCTAACATTGATTGAGGTCACAGATCATTGCAATCTCAAGTGCCCTATCTGTTATGCAGATAGTGGTCCTGAACGCAAGGAAGACTATCGAACTCTTGAGCACATAATCGAAATGCTTGACGCTGTTGTGGAGAATGAACTTGAGCCAGACGTAATCCAAATTTCTGGTGGCGAGCCAACACTTCACCCGAACTTCTTTGAAATCCTTGATGCAGTTCGGGAACGACCTGTGCAGCATTTGATGGTGAACACAAATGGTATCCGAATTGCCAATGAGCCAGATTTTGCAGAAAGGTTAGCAGAGTATAAACCTGGTTTTGAATTATATTTACAGTTCGATAGTCTGCAAAGGGAACCGCTGATGCGCTTAAGGGGCGCTGACCTAAGAGAAATACGGAGAAAAGCACTAGAGAATTTAGAGAAACACAATGTTTCGACCACACTAGTGGTCACTCTTCAGAAAGGGTTGAATGAAAATGAAATTGGTGAAATTATTGAACACGCACTTTCGTGGAATTGTGTTCGTGGAGTCACTTTCCAACCCATTCAACAGGCAGGACGCCATAACGAATATGATGTTGCTAAAGATAGGCTGACACTTTCTGAAGTGCGGAGGATGATTGGAGAACAGTCTACTACATTTGAGATTGAGGATATGCTTCCAGTACCCTGTCATCCAGATTCTATCGCGATGGCTTACGCCCTACGAATGGGTGGCACAACAGTTCCGCTAACACGACATATAGATGATGAAACATTACTCGCCGGCCCACGTTCGACAATTCAATTTGAACAGGATCAAGAGTTGAAGGCAAAGGTACTCAGTTTACTTTCTACAGCACATAGCCCAGATTCCGCAGGCCATTCATTGGCGCAGTTATTGTGCTGTCTTCCAGAACTTGAGATGCCAACAGAATTCTCTTACGACAACGTATTCCGAATTATAATCATGGATTTCATCGATGCTCATTCATTTGACCTACGTAGCGTGAAGAAAACTTGCGTGCATATAGTAAGTCCCGATTTGCGGCTGATACCTTTCGACACCTACAACATGTTCTACAGAGGTAATTTGGAGGAGGAAATTTTGACTCCGATTCGTAGAGAACTCGCACTTGCGGGGATGGCACTTTTAACCAGAAATGAAAAGCGGGGCTTGCTCAAAGACTTGCCTATGGCAAACGGAGGGGTCGCAGATGAATGATGAAGATTTCAAGCCCGGGTCTATTGTGTTGGGTGCAGATCAAGCCACCACCTTACAATCAGCACCTGCATTGACCGGCACCACCGCCATACTAACAGGGCAAGAAACAATGCCAGTGGAGTCTCAAGAGAATTACAACTTCATTACGGGACCTGATGGTCAAACGTATGCAGTAAAGGATACACCCTTTGTCTGGAAGAAATTCTTCATCGGTTTAGGGGTGCCACTTTTCTTGATGATAGTTCCAATTATTCTTGCATCTATGGCTACTGTAATGGACGATAACAGGTGGGAAGATCAGTATACTGATTCAAGGGTTGACTTAGAACGAGAAAATAATGGTACACAATATTCGGGATATATTGCAGAAAATTTTGATGAGATTGGTGGTTGCTCATTCTTCAACACTGACTACTGGAGTGACAGCAGGCCAAACTCCAGCTATTATGAATGCGACCAGTATGTTAGGGAAGATAGATTTGCTGATGGTGGTGGTTGGACCGCAGATTATCTGATTTACCGACAAACCAATATTCTCGAAACTATGACGCGTGGGGAGGGGACCAATTATTCAGCCCAATACGAAATATTTGAGGGCGGAATAGAGAACTGCTATATTTACCCTGATGATGCTAGTAAAAATGAATACGTAGAATATTGGTGTGCCCCAATTTACCAAGATACTAATGATGTGATTTATGGACGAAACCAATCCGGACATATGTCCTATGTAGGCCAAATCTGGAGAAATAACCACACGATCAATTTTGATGATGGAACAGATTATGGCTCAGATATCGAGATTAGAGTTTACATTTATGAGTTGGTAGGTAGTATCGATTACCAAACTGGACAAGTTCAATACGACGACGGCGAATGGGACGGAGACTCACTTACCTTTTACGTTGAGACACACAATTGGGACTATGATGATGAACAGCAGGATAGGATTGAAACATTGTATGGGGCTTCTGTAGTGCTTTGCTTGTTGGCACCACTTGTTGGAATTATATTCATCATTTATGGATTTGCAGCAGGTGGTAAAGCAATGGGAATCGGTGCTAGTGTTTCACTAGTATTGTATCCCTTTGTAGCATTCTTTGGATGTATCGCTGCACTTTCAGGCGGCTTCTAATCAGGATTCTGAGTCAAATCAATCCGGATTATTGATAGATTAATTCCGCTCGCCCCCCAATATGACAGACAACCCAACCCCCAAACTGTATGCTGAAGCCGTTGGCACATTTGCACTGACTTTCGTCGGTGCAGGTGCGATATGGGTTACAGGTGATGATTTACTAGCAGTCGCAACTGCGCATGGACTAATTCTTGCAGTAATGGTTACAGCAACAATGAACATTTCCGGTGCACACATCAATCCGGCAATTACAATCGGTTTCATGGCCACAAAAAGGATTGAAACGAAATTAGGTTGGATGTATATTGGGTCTCAATTGGCTGGTGCATTAATTGCGGGTGCTATCCTCTATTCAATTGGTGCTGGCGGAGTTGGAACACCTGCACCAGGGGAATTCCCTGGACTGAATGGCGGACCTGTTGCAACAGAACAAGCAATCCTAATTGAGGCCGTTCTCACATTCCTACTAATGACCGTAATTATGGGTACTGCTGTTGATGATAGAGCTCCTGCAGGAATTGCTGGGTTTGGCATTGGCTTGGTTGTCATGGCAGACATTTTGATGGGTGGTCCACTCACAGGTGCTGCAATGAATCCAGCGCGCTGGGCTGGTGTTTGGGTATTTGGTGATATGGCCAACAACATAGATCTGATTATCTATACCGTTGGGCCAGTTATTGGCGCATTACTTGGAGTATTACTCTGGGATAAAATGGCCTCTGAAGAATAGTCGTAATTTTCTTTCAGAACATTTCATATCTCACCCATTGAACCCATTTCCATGACTTGGCCAAGCCGTTCAGATCAATTTGTACCAGACCCAATTCAAGATCGGATTTACTTGAGTAAGAAAATAGGTGGATATTCAGGAAAGCGAATTTACGATCCTTCTACCCCTGCTACAAATGCATATTACAATTTGCGAGAAGGGGACTTTTCTAAAGACATGAGCCATTCAAGGTTTTCATTATTCCTCAAATCTCCACGATCATTTTGGCTAAGATATAATCAAGGTTTCGTGGAAAAATATGACGGACCACAATTTACATTGAATAATAGGGTGGGCACTCTTGCTGAAGCTCACTTTGACTTGCTCAGAGGAAATAGTCCGTTGTCACCTTCTCCTTTGCTTGCAGGGACTGAATTTGAGAATTGTTTACCCTTCATTCACCCTCATGATCCTGATTTCATTGAAACTTTTTGTGGGCGTCGGACACATTCTTGGTCATGGGCTCGCACCCATGGATTCCTTTTCCAACGCGCATCGGATCCACACCCCATGCTCAATGTTTACGGGGAACCCGATGAATTAGTTGAATTTACAGACGAAAAAGGGCAACAATGGATTGTGATTATCGACTTTAAAGCCAAGAGTACTAATCCACATTATGGAGAGAGCAATGAATATTCTCCCGAAGAATTGAATAAGAGAGGAATACCCAAGCACTTTGGAGAAAATTTTGGCGTATCACATCGTATTCAATTAGAATTTTATGCATGGTTGCTTGAGAAAATTATTCAGCGAGATAATTTACCTCACAAAGTTTACCCAGTAGGTCATCATGTAATTTTCAATGTTGGTTGGGAACAAGATGACATATTCAATGGGACATCATCACTGAATTTAGAAATGTCTAGTTACAATGTTTCAGTACCACTTGATTGGAGTTGGATTGAACCCTCAATTGAACTTGCTCTCGAGTGTATATTAGATCCAAACTTACCTGAAAAACAGGGCCTCCCCACTAGAAATGGCCGAGGTGCAGAGAAATTTTATGATTTTGAAGTGTTTGATGACAGATACGAATGGATGCAGAACCAGCACCCGGGTTCTTGGCCCTAGATTTCACATATTGCGGCGGTACTGCCCGCCCACATCGAATAGCGCGTCTGTTATTTGACCGAGACTGGCTAATTTGACAGTCTCCATCAATTCAGTAAAGACGTTACCACCCGTCCGAGCAACTTCTTGCAAACGTGCAAGTGCCTCTGGTGCTTCCTTCGAGTGCGTTTTGTGGAACTGGGCAAGACGTGACAAGCAACCTTGCTTTTCCTCGGGTGTTGCTCTAGCCAGCTCCATGTCGAACTCATCTGCACTAGACTCATCAAATGCCACAGCATTTGGGTTCTCAAAGAAGTTGACACCTGTGATGGGCAATTCACCCGAATGCTTCTGCTCTTCGTAGTAGAGTGATTCGTCTTGGATCTTGCCACGCTGATACATAGTTTCCATGGCTCCGAGAACACCTCCACGCTCTGCAATCCGCTCAAACTCGGTCAGGACTGCTTCTTCAACAAGATCGGTCAATTCGTCGACGATGAATGAACCTTGGAGTGGATTCTCGGTCTTGGTCCAACCACTCTCTTTGTTGACAATGAGTTGGACGGCCAAGGCCCTGCGAACACTTTCTTCTGTGGGTGTAGTGATTGCCTCATCGTATGCATTGGTGTGCAAACTGTTGGCTTGGTCTTGGACTGCGAGCAGTGCTTGGAGCGTGGTCCGAATATCGTTGAAGTCGATCTCCTGCGCGTGAAGACTGCGTCCACTGGTCTGAATGTGGTACTTCAATTTCTGAGAACGCTCATTGCCGCCATATAAATCTCTCATGGCAACCGACCAAATTCGACGTGCAACACGACCAATTACTGTGTATTCAGGATCTAAACCATTGGAGAAGAAGAACGAGAGGTTGGGTGCAAAATCATCGATATCCATGCCACGGCTTCGATAGTATTCGACATAGGTAAAACCGTTTGCTAATGTGAATGCGAGTTGACTGATTGGGTTCGCACCTGCCTCCGCAATATGGTACCCGGATATGCTAACGGAGTAATGGTTTCGAACCCCTTCGTCGATGTAGAATTGCTGCACGTCTCCCATCAACTTGAGACTAAACTCTGTCGAGAAGATGCAAGTGTTCTGTGCTTGATCTTCCTTGAGAATGTCAGCCTGAACAGTCCCTCGTACTGTCTGCAAAGTATTCTGTGTAATTTCTGCATACTCTTCTTTGGTTGGTTCCCGTCCATTTTCTTCACTGAACTTGGTTACCTGTTGTCGGATGGCCGCGTTGAAGAACATCGCAAGTATGATTGCAGCCGGCCCGTTGATGGTCATCGATACGCTAGTGTTTGGATCACACAAATCAAATCCATCGAAAAGTGTACTCATTTCATCTACAGTGTAGATACTTACACCCGATTCACCGACTTTACCGTAAATATCCGGCCTTGTATGTGGGTCCCTTCCATATAGGGTGACACTGTCAAAAGCAGTTGACAATCTAGCATAGTCTTCTCCTTTCGATAGATAGTGAAATCGTTTGTTGGTACGTGCTGCAGGTCCTTCGCCAGCAAACATCCGTGTTGGTAACTCATCGGCCCGCTTGAATGGGAATACACCAGATGTGTAAGGGAAGGTGCCAGGGACATTTTCTCGGCGTAACCATCCAAGAAGTTCACCAGCATCTGCAAAGTTTGGTAATGCCACTCTTGGAATAATAGAGTGTGCTAGAGATTGGGTAGTAGTATCTACAGAAAAGTCTCTCCCTCTTACTTGATAGGTGTATGTGCCGCTACGATATTGCTTTGCCTTTTCTTCAAAGTCTCCGATCATCTTCCAGACGATTGGATGTATTGTGTTTCGAATTTCTTCTGCTTGAATGCGTATGTCAGCAACTGCAGTTGCGGCTCCCGTAGAGAGTGTCGTCCCTGTTCCATCAGCTAGGCTTGCCATATGCCGTGCAGCACCTTCCAATTGCTGCACAAGTCGAACCTTTTCCGACATTTCATCACTTCGTGAATGATAACCTCTAATCGTTCGAGAAATATCTGCAAGGTAGTGAATACGCTCTGGAGGGATGATATGCTGGGGTTCAGGCATCCCACTCTCTGGCAATTGTGGTTCGCGTGCTGCGAGAATCATACCATGTCGTTCTGAAAGGATTGCTGCTAATCTTTCCCACAGTAAATCTACACCTGGATCAGAGAATTGATTAGCAATTGTTGGAATTACTGGTAGCGCATGTTCTTCCATTTCGAATAAATTCCGATTTCGCTTGACCTGTTTCCGAATTGCTCGCAATGCATCTTCGGCTCCACGTTTTTCGAATTTGTTGAGTATTACTAGGTCGGCTACATCCAGCATCTCAATTTTTTCTAGCTGGGTGTGCGCTCCAAATTCACTGGTCATCACATACAAACTGACATCGCTGACGTCTGTGATAGCATCACTACCTTGTCCGATACCACTTGTTTCAACAAAAATGAGGTCATATCCCGTTGCCTGACAAACTTCAATGGCTTCTCGTGTTTTTTCAGACAACTCCTTTCCACTAGAACGGCTGGCTAGACTACGCATGAATAATTGATCACTAGTGAGAGTATTCATCCGAATTCGGTCCCCAAGTAACGCACCTCCAGTCCTTTTTCTTGTTGGGTCTGTGCAAAGTAATGCGATATTTAGTTCAGGATTCTGAGTGGTTATTCGACGCATTAATTCATCCAAGAGACTTGATTTTCCAGCACCACCTGTCCCAGTAAAACCGATGACTGGGACACGTTCATTCATGGGACGACTTCGACACAACTTCAGTGATTGAGCGAAGGTAACAGGGTCGGCATTTTCAGCAACGGAAATGAGCCTTGCAACTTTTTCTCTCTGGTGTGGGGTGACTGGTGAGTTGAGTCCCATATCTTGGCCTAATAGATTGCATTCACTTGCCTGTTTAACCAAATCATCAATCATGCCGAGAAGCCCCATCTGTCGACCATCATCGGGTGAATAGATTCGAGTGATTCCTGCAGCGTGCAAGTCTCTAATTTCTGGCGGAGTAATTGTTCCACCACCGCCTCCAAATATCCTAATTTCCGGTCGTCCGGCTGCGTTTAGGAGTTCACGAATGTAAGTGAAATATTCCATGTGGCCACCTTGATATGATGTCAAGGCCACTGCATGTGCATCTTCTTCGATTGCGGCTTTTACCACATCCAGTGCACTTCGATCATGCCCAAGATGAATGACTTCACAACCGGCTGCCTGAATGAGTCTTCGCATGACGTTGATAGCTGCATCATGTCCGTCGAATAATGAGGCCGCAGTGACCACGCGTAATGGGGTGCCAGATGCATCGAAAGCACTACTGGCATCATCTGCAGCCGGTGCGGATGCTCCACTCACCATGTGTTTGCGAGACCTATCCAGCGCTTGAGACCATCGGCGGTGGCCGTAGGCCACCGTGCGCATACGCGAGATGATTGGTTTCACGCGTACATATCTTCGATTTCCGAGGACCAATTCTCACGAATTTGTATTCTCCTAATTTTTAGTGTAGGAGTCAATTCCCCATCATCAACGGTAAAGTCTCGCGGCAAGATTGTAAACTTCTTGACTTGTTCAGGTGGCGCAAATTGCTTGTTAAGCTCCATGACCTGTTGTTCAATCTCTGCGTGAATATCTTCGCTATCAGTATATTCTGAAAGTTGATGCCCTTTCTCATTGAGGAGTGCAATCTGCTTTGCTGGATCTTTTGGTAGATGAGCCCCATCCATGCCAAATTTATCTCGAAGAATCGCTGACACATCTAGTGTAACCAATCCGCTGCAGAATTTCCGAGCATCTCCTACTAAGAAAAATTGTGAAATCAGTGGAATTGATTTCATGGTTTCTTCAATGACGAGAGGTGCGATGTTCTTTCCTCCAGAACTGACATACAATTCCTTCTTTCGTCCAGTGATTGTCACGAATCCATCCGAATCAATCTTGCCAATATCTCCAGATCTTAACCAACCATTATCCATGACCTCAGCAGTTGCTTCAGGATTCTTGTAATATCCTTTCATCACGTGGCGTCCACGGAACATGATTTCGCCATCAGTATCTGTCTTGAGTTCAGTTCCACCAGGCATTGTTCTTCCCACCGAACCGATTTTCACGTTTTTCGGATAATTAATTGAAGCACCCGCAGTAGTTTCAGTCATACCATATCCTTCAAACAGTGGCACTCCGATGAGGTCGAATAAACGGAGGATATCAGGATTGATTGGTGCAGCTCCAGTGATGGCGTATTTACAATTGAGCATACCGATCTTTCGCTTAACTGCCTTCTGTAAAACCTTCTTCAGAACAGGAATTTTTAGGCCGATGCGAATAACTGCCTTGGAATCCAACGTGCTCTTGAGGTTAGAGTATATTTTCTCATAAATTCGTGGGACACCAATGAATAGTGCTGGTTGAACCTTCTTAGAATAGTCAACTGCATGAAGGGCATTATCCACGACGTGCATGTGCATAGCATCCCTAACCCAGAGGTGATTATCAGCGGCTTGTCCAAAGACGTGTGCTAGAGGTAGCCAAGAAACATATCCATCTCCTGGGTCAAATCGCACAATTTTGGCAATACATGCTAATTCGAAAGCAAAGTTGTCGTGGGTGAGTTCAACTCCTTTCGGATTACCAGTTGTTCCTGAAGTGTAAATTAGTGAGGAGGTGTCATGTGGATCAATTCCTGCCATTCGTTCGCGAACTAATTTCTCATCCACATCCTTTCCGATATCCAGGAAATCAGACCATGAAATCGACTTTTCACTCCCCATTGTTCCTGAACCATCCAAAATTATAGCCTTCTCAATCAATGGTAATTTGTCCATAATCTTGTCCATTCTGGTTGTAGGCATCTTTGATGCGTCGCCACCTCCCTGAGGATTCGTACCAACGAACACAAACTTTGATTCTGAATTTCCAACAACCCATTCCACCTCTTCAGGTGAGCAAGTATGGTATACACCAACGGCAACACCATTCATCATTTGAGTTGCAGCATATATCAGATACCACTCGGGCCGATTGTAAGAATAGATGCTGACTTTGTCATCTTTTTCATACCCAAGAGCATGCAAAGACTTTGCAATTTCCAGAGTTTTTGCAAGCACATCGGACCACGTATAAGTGTCCCATTCCCAAGCAACACCACGTTCTGGTTCACCTTTCCTAGTTGACAAGGCAGGCATGTTTCCGTATTTTTCAGCATTTCTAAACAGATATTCGGGGGTCGTCATCTCATCTGACATATTACTGCTAGGCAACTAGGCCTCACTTAACGTTCTCCCCGAACGATTGACCGTTAAATTCGGAGCGCTGAGGCGAAAGATTTCCGCCAATCTAAGCCACCGTTTCGGTTCGCAAAGGGTGACGCGGGGCTCGGATGTGGAACCCAATCGACCTCGATTTCATCAAACAATTTTGACGCCTGTTTCTGAGCATATCGACCAACACCAATCACACGCTCGATTTGCATTTCTGCAACCACAGTTAGTAGATGTTCATCACATATCAGCTTCAATTTGTTTGCAGCCTTTCCTGTGAGTTTGTCTGGAGTTATATTTTGCCCTGCATCATTGAACATCCATAGTGGGCAATGATTCACGATGTATATGTCCTCACTGACCTTCTCTGGTGTGCTATAGTGTTGTGAAAGAAACGACCAAATCCGTCTTCCGCTGACCTCCGGTTTTGGACAATTTAATCCATACACAGTTCTCTTTGGATGAACTGGATCTGGCTGTTTCACCTCCAAATCTGTTATTCCAAGAAAATCACGGACCTGTTCAGGGCATCCAAATGGTACACCGGTATTCCCCATGCCATGCCCTGGATTCATACCAACTAGGAGCGTGGTTGCTCCATTCCCAGAAAATCTTCGAATCCATTCTTCATGAGGTGCCCAAGCATAGTCTAATGGATTGTAAATCCAATCAACTTGCTTGCAATTTTTCAACAACGATGGCGTGAGTGAGTTCACAGAATCGCGGAGCCTAGCAGCAGCTTCAATTATGGAATCCATTAACCCAACCCCTTCCTTTCCAAATATTTTGAGTAATTTCCAGGATGTACATGAATTGTTCCATTACCCGGCAATTCCCATATAGTGTCACACACTTGGTCCAAGAACCATCGGTCATGGCTAACCGTAAGTATACTACCATCATAATTTTTCAAAGTCTCTTCCAAAGCTTCTTTTGCATCAGTGTCAAGATGATTTGTTGGTTCATCTAATAGGAGCATGTTATTGTCTTCCAGTAACAATTTGAGCATAGCAATTCGAGCCCTTTCTCCACCACTGAGATTTTTTAGCGGTGTCGAGACCATTTCCTTTGTGAATTGGAATTGGCCTAAAGTTGCTCGAATTTTACCATAATCCATACGTGGTTTTAGTTTCTGAACCTGTTCGACAGGAGTCAGTTCAAAATCGAGAGTTCGGTGATCCTGATGGAAGTAACCAATTTCTACTCCAGGTCTAACATCAATAATCCCATCGTCCAAATTCACCTCACCATTTATTATCCGAAGAAGTGTGGTTTTACCTGCACCATTTGCCCCTACAATGCCGATTTTCTGACCTCTTCGGACACCAATTTCGACTTTGTTTAGTATTGGGCGTTGCATATCCTTAAATTTGAGTGTGGCTTGTCTGAAATCTAGGACATCTAAACTTGATTTCTCAGTGGATTGCAAATCAAATCGAAGCCCTCTTCTTTCCTTTGGTTTCAGTTTCTTCAGCCATTTCAATTCTCTTTGGGCCCTTGAAAGCATGTGATGTTTTTGAGAAATTGACTTATCATATTTGTTTGCTCTTTTCATTGATTGTAAAGCCCCGGTGAGCCGTTTAATTTCCTTCTCACATTTACTCATTCTGTCATCTAATGTCTGTAAAAACAGTTCTTTTTGTTGAAGATAGGAAGTGTAGTTCCCAGTGTATCCACGGAGATGGGCATCATGGATTTCAAGAATATGCGTACATACTCTATCTAGGAAATATCGGTCATGGCTAACAACTAATTGTGCACCCTGGAAATCTGTAAGGAAGTTTTCCAACCACTGCAAAGTCGGCAAATCCAGATGATTTGTCGGCTCATCCAAGAAGAACATATCAATTTCATCTAAACCAACCAATTGTCTCGCCAAAGCAACTTTTGCTCTTTCTCCACCAGAGAGTTGCGAGAGCGGTGCATCGATTGGGTGGTGGCCCAATTCTAGTGCATCTAGGATATTTTTTGCATGGCCTGCAACATCTGTGCCCCCTGAACGGGCTGAAAGTGCTTGCAATTCCGAATACCTGTCTAATATTGGTTGCCAATCTCCTTCATAGAACGAGGGATCAGCCATTTCAGATTCTATTTTTGATATTTCATCTTCAAGCTCTTTGAATTGATGCCCTCTGCGATTGAGTTCCTCCTCCAAAGTTGCATTTTCATCTATATCTCTAATCTGTGTCAGATAAGCAATTCGCAATCCGGGTGCAAAAGTAATGTCTCCAACATCTTGCTTTTGTTCTGAGATGGTTCTCAACAGTGTGGTTTTACCAGCACCATTGTGCCCAACTACTCCAATTCTATCTCCTTCATCAATTCGGAGATTTACACCTTCTAGGACGGTGACAGGGCCGAAGGCACGATGAACATCATCAAGTCGAATTAATTCTCTGGCCAGTATTATCCCTCCAATACAAGTTTAGCGATTGAGTTCAATTCTACCCCTGCAGCATCAAACCAAGATTGTATATCTGGAAATCGTCTTTCTTTTCTTGCTTCCTTGACTCGTGTTGAAATTAGATTCCATGCAGATTTTTCTCCAATTCCAGGTATGGCAACCAATTGCTTTTGGTTGACCGTATGCATATTCAATCCCACCTCAATACCAGTGATTGAACGTGCACCATGTCCAGTGACAACGACGTCTCCTTCAGTCTCTAGTGGAATGTGGTAAGGGACACCAATTAGTATAGGATAGGCACCAATTTGTCGGCCAAATGTGATTCCTGCTTTCCCATGGATAGAGGGGTCTCTATGCTGCTCCTCAAGATGAACTGGCAATCGAATTCTTCCATCATGTGCTTCCCACCTAACATCTTTCAGAAGTTGTCCGAGAGGAAATAATTCTGCTAATAGTGGGGAATCAATCTTATCTCTAGTCCAGTTCTTGAAATCCGAGAATAATTTAGATGGTATTTCTTGGAATCCCTTCCCTTCAACCTGTCGAATATTTATTCGTCTTAACCACAACCCTTCATCTCTAATGGATGAAAGCAATTGCTTATTCAATTCATAGGTTCGCTTTGTTTCTCCGTTTAAACCAGCTATAAAGTTCAGCCCAGGTAGTAATTTGGGCAACCCCCTCTCTCCTTTTTCACGACCATATTGGTTAATGTGGCGAATAGCGGTTTTGAGTTGCTCCGAAT
>MDTG01381281.1_pt1 | contig 25742 bp, 17 predicted proteins | sample 811421 | NCBI WGS metagenome assembly MDTG01 (sample SAMN05326645, study PRJNA326480) | marine metagenome | isolation source: seawater | place: Pacific Ocean: South East | collected 2011
TAGGTTGGCATTCCGTCTCCTTTAAAAATTACTTTATCATCCATATTGTTGGTGTTTACATTCACCCAACCCCTTATTTCGTCATAAAATCTAACATCCTCATTTCTTGGCATTTTTATTCGAATAGTATATGACTCACCTTTATTCAACCTTTCTCTGGTTTCATCATTTGAGAGAGTTAATGAGTTTTGCATATTGGCTCTTGTAATAGCATTGTATTGCCAATTAGGCATTTTTGCTTTTTTAGCCATTGCTCTCATTTTATCTAAATCTTCAGCAGTATCAAAAGCATAATATGCATGACCACTTTCAATTAATCTATCTGCGTAATCTCTATAAATGCTTTTTCTTTCAGATTGTCTGTAAGGCCCAAATTCCCCATTATTGATAGGTCCTTCACTAATTTTTAATCCACACCACTCTAATGCCGAAATTATATAATTTTCAGCGCCCTTCACATACCTTCCTTGATCTGTATCTTCAATTCTGAGTATGAAATCTCCATTATGTTTTTTTGCATATAGGTAGTTGTACAGAGCAGTTCTAACTCCTCCCATGTGTAGTGGTCCTGTTGGACTAGGTGCAAATCTAACACGTACTTTTCTCTTAGACATTTAAAAAATTTTTGCAAATATATTCTTTTATCCTTTTCAGAAAAGGATTGAGGCAATGCTATTGCTTATCATTTATTTCAAATTCACATCTTCTGTTCTCTCGGTGTTCTGCTTCAGTGCAATCACTTGGCAGGTAACAATTATTAACATAGTTTGTTGCACCCCTAGCCTCAATGATTATTCGTTTGACATTGATTCCATTTTTTGAAAGATAATTACTTACTGTTGATGCTCTACGCTTGCTTAAGTTAAGATTATACTGTTGCTTGCCTCTACAGTCAGTGTAACCATATATTGTGCAGATTCTTTCTTTATGATTTTCTAACCAAAGTGCCAATTTTTTCAGCTCAATTTTAGAATGAGCAGTAATTTTGTGGCTGTCAAATTCGAAATATATTGGGTCTATACGAAAATTGGATTTTGTTAAATTCAAATTGTAATCTTTAGTAAGATTAATTATTGTCGGAACTGTATCACCAATTTTAATAATTATTGTTTTTGTAAAATAATTTTCCTTTTCTAGCTTAAGATAATTAGTAGTATTTCTTTTTAGAGACATTTCAAAATTACCACTATCATTGGAGTAAGTAATGTTTTTTAAATTTGTTGCAGAGTCTGTTATAGTAATTTTCACAAACCTTATAGGAAGTTGATTTTCCACATCGAGAACCAAACCATAAGTGGGCGTTCCTTTTTCTTTCAGCTCAAGAACAATATCGTCTTTTTTATCCCATAAAACCCCAGTATGTATATTTTCAACTGCTTCTAAATTTTTGTCAGTTGCATAAATTTCATAGTCTGAATCGGTTTTCAGCTCAAAATAAAATTTCCCTAAAGAATCAGTATTGGTCTGCTTTTCAAGCTTTCCGTGTTTATTTATTAGTTCAACTTCTACACCTTTCGCTGTACTGTCCTTAGAATAAATAACAACTCCATGAGCATCTGTGGTAGTCCGATGCAAATAAATATTATTAAGAGATTTTGTGTTATAATTTGAATCAATCTTTATGGTTTTACTTCCTGACATTTTTGATTTTGAAGATATCATAAATATTAAAGAGTCATTATTTAAAGGGAATTGAAAGAAACCATTTTTGTCGGAGTAAATTGAAATATACTTTGAGTCAAAACCACTTTCAATTTCAACTTTAGCATCATCGATAATTGTATTAGAATCTTTGAAAAGTGTTACACCTTGAACTGTTTTATGAGCTTCTAAATATAAATCTTTCTTTTGATGAGGTTTCCAATTTAAATCAACATAAAAAGAAGTGTCTTTTGTCATGCCATAGTTAGTTGCAATTATTGTGTAATAACGAAATGTAGTCATTGATAGTAGGTACTCCCCATTTGTTTTAGTAGTAATTCTTTCAATTTCATTTCTATTGGAATCCAATAATCTGACCACTGCATTGCTTGATGGGAGCCCATTAGTGTCATAAACTATTCCGTGAATAATCGCTCTGTTATTATATATCCTTATATTAGTTGTAGAGTCTGTTTTGTAATTTTTATTGATTTCAACTTTTGTACTTCCTGCTTTTTCCTTTTTAGTAGCCATAACAAAGAGTTTATCACCTTTGTTAACCCCAATTTGAAAAAATCCATCATGTCTGGAATAAATAGTATTTAGTAAATTGTCATACTGGTCAAAAAATTCAATTTTGCAGTTGTCCACAAATTTATTTTTTTCATCTATTATAAATCCTTGAAATGTTATTGCAGAGTCCAAATAAATATCTTTTTTTTCATTTCTAAATAAGGATTCGTTAGCATTAACTTGAATACAGCCTGATAAACCAGTTTTTGTGGCACAAACTTTATACGAACTATCCATTTTAAGACTAAAACGATAGACACCATTTATCTTTGTTGTTGTTTGATTTAATTCATGGTCATTAGTATTAAACAATTTTACAAATGCATCTCTTTGAATGGAACTATCGGGTAAATATCTAATATAGCCTTTAACATATGGTTCTACTGGAATCATATAAGCAAAATAAATATCTTCATCTCCTTTACCTTTTGATCTATTTGAATTCATTACCCCCACACTTTCATCAAATGGGTGTAATGAAAAATTTATGTCCTCACCACTTGAGTTTATGGGATAAGGAAGATGCTCAAAATTAGAAATACTGTCATTTAAAATTTTACAACGAAAGATATCTGACTTTCCATATCCAGGCCAACCATTAGAAGAAAAGTATAAAATACTATCGTCATAAATTCTAGGAGATTCCTCATCAAAAGGGGTATTGATTTTATCTCCTAAATTTTTAGCCTTTGACCAACCTCCACTAGCTTTTTTGTGAGCAACATAAATGTCAGTACCACCAAATCCATTTTTTTTATCAGAGACAAAATATACACTATTTCCGTCGGAGGTCACAGATATTTCACCAGATCCATATCTTAATGGGAGAGACTTTATTTTCAATATCTTTCTTTTTTTAATTTTCTGTTTGGATTCCTTGTGGAGTCCAGTAAATAGTAGCGGATTAATCACGCTTTCTGGATTCCATTTGTTATTGATAGGATGTCTTGTGTAAAAAATATTACGCGGGTTATTTGTTGTAGCGTAACTAGTTATATTAAACCCTTTATTTTTAACTATCAGAGTAGAACTATCCAATGAATTATATGGAATTGGATTGCTGTAATCCTTAAATAGACGACTTACATCAACTCCATATTTATAAACATATGTTTTGGGTGAAATTTTCCTACCATAGGTTAGTAAACTATCAATTTCTTTGATGAATTTTCTTTTTTCCGAAAATTTAAGAGTATCACTTCTTGAAATCAATTTAATATTTCTCCTTTTATCTTTTTTAAAATCCTTCTCAACAATATAGTAAATTCCTTTTTCATGAAATAGTGGAGAAAATTCAGAAGATTTAGTATTAAGTTCATTGAATGCTGCCAATCTTTTAAAAAATTTAATTGTATCCCATTTCATAAGAGAATCAATTGAATTAAGATGTAGTTTGATGTAAGGATTTAAACTATCATTAAAATGAAATTTGCTTAATATTTTTCTAGCTGCAAGGTATCTTCCAACGCTTTTAAGAGATATGCTGTAATGGTACTTTAAAAATATGTCATTCGAATCATTGCTTAATGCTTTCTCGAACAGAGGAATAGAGCGATGAAATTCATTTTTGAAATAATAACATAAGGCATGATTTTTAATCTGTTTTTGGCTCAATGAGTCTGCTTTCTCGTAAAGTTTAGCAGCTATTTCGTATTCAAAATTGTCGTATAGTATATCTGCTAATTTGACTTGGGCAGAACTGCTTATGACAAAAAATAAAACAAGAATGAATGTTAAAAATCTTTTCATTCTAAACTTATTTAATTTCCAGAAGTGTAGTTTGAATAAACTCTGTTTCGTTTTCTCCAAGGTGTCTTGTTCTTTGTGTCCCTATTCAATTTTATACAAACAAAAAGTTCATGAGTTCCATCATTATAATCTTTAATTGCCGATGTTGAAATTTCATGAGCATATCCAATAACTAAAGATCCAATTTCAACCCCTCCCATAAAAGAAATTGCGTCGTCCATTCTGTATGATCCTCCAATCCAAAAAGATTCCTTTATTGTTAATTTTAAATTTCCATCTATTTTATAAATATTATTAAACATATATCTAATTACCGCTGATGGTTGTAAATCAATTTCAGCACCAATTTTAAAATTATATCCTGCACTACCATACACTATTCTTTCAAGTGAATTTACAATTGGTGTTGTAGTAGCAAATAGATTTGTCTTATTTTCAAGAAGATTAAAACCTGAAACACCTATAAAATGGCGATCACCCTTGAACAATAGGCCAAAATTACAATCAGTAATTATTTGATTATAATTTTTATCAACTGCAATATCTCCTGGGATTTCAGTTATTAAGCGATTTCTATCAATAGAAAATTGAGTTATTGAGCCTGACAAACCAAAAGATAACAAGCTTTTCTTACCAGTTTTTATATGGTATGAAAAAGTACTGTTAAAACCAGTTCTTTTGGAAGGTCCAGATGCATCATTAAAAAAATGAATTCCTGCTCCTGATTTCTCTCCAATGTATGAGTGTAGCATTAAATTTTGAGAAATTGGTGCCTCGTCAATACCCATCCATTGCCGTCTATAACTTAATGATAATGGAGTGTAGTTTTTAGTACCTGCAACAGCAGGGTTAATAGCAAAATCATTAAAAAGATATTGACTATTTAATGCATTTTGTTGTCCATAGCTGGAGAAGAATAACAATATTGCTATAATAAACAGTAATTTTTTTTTCATGGCTTTATCTTAAAATTGTAATTGGTCCTGACTGATTGATTTCATTTCCTGTACTTTCTGTAAGTTTTAAAATATAATAATAGGTTCCAGAGGGCAAATTATTTCCTTCATATGTAGCATCCCAATTTATTATTGTTTGATCAAATTCAGCAAGTATATTTCCCCATTTATTGAAAATTGTAAGATTGGCACTTTCATAATTTGAAAAATCAAGTTTCCAAATATCATTCAATCCGTCTCCGTTTGGGCTAAAAGTATTAACCATTTCTATACAGCTTAGTGAGGAATCAATTTTGATATCCTCTAATAAAGTGTAGCAATTGTTTCCATCAGCTACTAATACACTGTAATTGTTTGAATATGCATATGTTAATGGGTTTTCAAAAGTTCCATCTGACCATTGATAGTTGTAAAAACCACCACCATTTATGGGATGAACGTGTATCATTATTCCCCCTTCTGAACAAGTTTCTTGCTCAACAGATGAGTAGACTTCAACAGGACTTGGTGTAATAGAAATTATTTCATTATCGGTTGCTATACAATTTCCTAAAGTATAAGTGTAAGTTATTGTATGATCTCCTAACCCTGCATCTTTTGGACTAAAATTATTATTATTTACTCCATTACCAGAGTAAACACCACCTGAAGGATCTCCACCCTTTAAATCAAAATTAGGTGTTGCAACTCCGCATATATCATTAAATTTACCGAGGTGAGTTTCTAATGTATATACGTCAACGGTTAGCCCTATGCAATTACTAGGAGGACATTCTCCGCCTTCTGCTCTAAGGTAATAATTGGTTGTTGTATTGGGTGAAACTTGAATGAAATTAACACTACTGTATGTGTTTTCAATTTGATTCACCCATAAAGTGTCTAAATTATCTGTACTATCGATTACTGCCCCTGTTGAGCAGGCTTCTTCATACCAGACCCAATGACTACCACTTAGCAATGTGCTGTTAGTATCTAGAGATATTATTGTTGAATTACCATTACAAATTTCATAAGATGTTGCTGATAGCAAAATTGGATCTGGGTTTTTTTCTAACACATCAATAGTTGTTTGCACTGTACTTGTACAATTATTATCGTCTGTGTAAGTATAGCTAATTATGTGAGTACCTGGACCAGCTAATGATGGGTCAAAAATATCTCCAGAAACTCCTAAACCTGAATATGTCCCACCTGCTGGGAAACCACCTTCTAGAATTATATTTTCAGTTTCACAAGTTGGTGGAATTGGACTATGATAGGTGTCTAAATCGTGAGTGTTGATTAATATAGTAGCACAAGCTGAACTTCCGCATTCACCTCCTGTAGCTCTTACAAAATAACTAGTTGTTGAAGCCGGTGTTAAAGTTATACTAGACCCATTTCCAATTGAAGAACCTGAACAGGTTCCTTCATACCATGTCCATTGTGCATTTGATCCTAATAATCCTCCAACAACGCTCAATGTAGTAGAACCTCCTGTGCAGAAATTGTTTGAAGATGCATAAATACTAGATGCTGAAAGTGATCCGTCCTTGGTTTTTACAGTTATACTTTTACAAAGCGATGCTCCACAAGTTCCTATTACTCTCGCATAATAGGTTGTTGTTGAATCAGGATATACAATTATAGAGTCACCAACGTCAATTGGGGTAGAGCCACATGAATTTTTGTACCAAGTTATCGAATAGTCAAAGGGGAAATCGCCGGTGTGGTGAGCAAATAATTTAACAGCTGACTGAGGACAAACAGAATCAGGAATATACCAACTACTATCGGAGGGATTCATAATAGAGTCCATTGTAACTGAGTCTAAATCAATGAAATGTGGCGGAGTATTGATAAGTTTGTTTAAACATATTGTTTGATTACAATATCCTTCTGCTCTAACAAAATAATTGCTAGTTGAGTACTGAGTAATAATTATGGAATCTCCATGTGCAATTGGATTTCCTCCACATGAATCTAAGTACCATTTCCATTGACCGTTAGTTCCCAAGTTACCACCATTTAAGTGAAGGCTTAATTCCTCTCCTTGGCAAATTATGGAATCGCTAAATAATATTTCATTAGCTATTGATGAAGATGATGCAAGCACAAAATCAACACTTGCGCAACTGGTAGTGTCACAAAACCCTTTGGCATTAACAAAATATGATTTAGATTCGGAGACTGGGATACCGGAGAAATTACCATCATTTGATGTAGCTATGGAGTTTCCAGAGCAACTATCTTCAAGTAATTCCCATTGAGCTAGAGTACCTAGTTGACCTTCAAATACATTGAATTCAACATTAGATGGGCTACAGAGCGTATCTTCAGAAATTAATAAGGATGTAGGATCTTGGGAGTGAGTTAATAAATAGACAGTTAACGTTACACAACTACTTACATCACATGAGTCGGCTTTACAGTAAAATGTTGTTGTAGAATCAATAGATATATCTGTAAATTGTTGATCATTAGTTGTTGCTATTAAAGAGTCCCCACAACCATTTAGGTATAGCTCCCATTTAGAGTCAAATCCTAAAATTCCGCCTATAATTTCAATATCAATATTTCCAATTTCACAAAGTGAATCATTTTCCGTAGTTATTTCAGTACACATAGTAGTAGAATTCGTACACTGAGCATGTAAAATTTTCAAAGGAGCTATAAAGAAGAAAATAATAATTAAATAATTTTTTTTCATGTTTTTACATCTTTAGTTTTTATTAGCCTCTGAATTACCATAACAGTAACAGAAGAATTAAATACGTTTTAGGAATTATCCATTTACAAAATCAATTTATCTAATATAGTGAACTTATCTAAATAAAGAGCTATAATTATTATCTAAGATTAGTAAATCTATCAATGTTAAAATTTAGGGTTTAATTATTTAGGTAATAATAAATGTAATACCTTAGCAACGGTGAATAAATTAGCACATAAAAGAAACTCATTAGCAGAAATTTCTACAATTTTTGGAATGACTCTATTGTTAACACTTTTTGGAGTGTTTATTTATTTCATGTGGTCAGCCAATAAAAAATCTGAAGAAATTAAAGAACAATTAAGTTTAGATATCCTTTTTCATGAAAATATAGATGAGTCAATTGTTAAAATGATGGAGAAAAAACTTAAAGCAATGGGGACCTTTGTTAAGAATGCTGATTATGTCTCAAAGGAAGACGCAAGGTTATTAATGATGAAACATGTTGGAGAAGATGCATTTGAAATATTAGATGGTGTTAATCCTCTGCCATCATCAATACATGTTAATTTAAGCGCTGATTATGTTAACCCAGATAGTGCATCTGTCTTTGCCTCAACAATTATGAAAGGCAATGAACATATTATATCTGAAGTCTCCTATAACGAAGCCCAATTTTTAGAAATTGGAAATGTTTTTAAAAATTTTGAATTAATTATGTTATTTGTAGCTACAATACTTCTAATAATATCTATTTTATTAATTTACAATACAATTAGATTAGCCGTATTTTCTAAAAGATTTATAATAAGAACAATGCAATTAGTCGGTGCTAAGTCTTCATTTATAAGAAGACCATTTATTTTAAAGGCTGTTTTTCAAGGTTTTTTTTCTGGTCTTCTAGCAATTTTATTTTTAGTATCTCTTTGGTATATATTTACAAATATTAATCCTAATATAATTACTAAATTAAGTACAAATGAATTGTTGCTAAAAAGAGAGTTACTAGATTTTAGTATAATTGCTGCTAGTATTGTAATTACTGGAATTTTAGTAAGTGTTTTGTCCACTTATTTTGCTTTAAATAAATTTATTTGGATTAAATCAGAAAAGCTTTATTGATATGGAAGAAAAAAAGATGGTTTTAAAAAATAAAAATTACATTATTATAGTTACAGGGTGTATTATCGTTCTATTAGGTTTTTTGTTAATGTCAGGAGGTGGCTCAGAAGACCCTGAAGTTTTTAATGAATCAGAATTATTTTCCTTTAGAAGGATCACGCTAGCTCCTTTTATGGTTTTATTAGGTTATGGTGTTGTTCTTTATGGAATAATGAAGAAAGCTTAATCAAAATCTATTGGAAATATTAATCGCTTTATTATTGGGAATTGTCCAAGGACTAACAGAATTTCTTCCTGTCAGTAGCAGTGGTCATTTAGAGTTGGTAAAAGTTATTTTTTCTTCAGATATTTCAGCAAAGGAAAGCATGTTAATGACTGTTGTATTACATTTCGCAACTGCTTTAAGTACTATTGTAATATTTAGAAAAGACATTCAGAAAATTTTAACTGGTATATTTTCATCCGTTGATGTTTCACAAAGAAAATTTTCACTTAAAATTATTATTTCAATGATGCCTGCTATTATTGTAGGTGTTTTTTTTGATGAGCTAATCGAGAATTTTTTTAACGGTCAAGTATTATTAGTTGGTGTTATGCTATTAATTACAGCGTTGTTACTTTTTCTTGCCGATCGAGCAAAAACAACTAATCTTGAAGTTAGTTTTATGAACAGCTTCTTAATCGGAATTGCTCAAGCAGTTGCTATTTTACCAGGTGTGTCTAGATCTGGAGCTACTATTGCAATTTCAGTATTATTGGGTATTGATAAAGAATCAGCAGCTAAGTTTTCGTTTTTAATGGTAATCCCTTTAATTTTTGGTAAAATGATAAAAGACATCTTTGATGGTGCTTTGTTTATTGATAATATCAATTTCGTAAGTTTAATTATTGGCTTTATTGCAGCTTTTCTAACTGGATTATTTGCCTGCACTTGGATGATTAAATTAGTAAAAGAAAGTCAACTTAAATATTTTTCAATTTACTGTTTAATTATTGCCACCGCAACTATTTTATTTGTGATGCTATGATTAACAATCCCTATTCAGAAGGTCAGATACTAGTAATTGATAAGCCACTTGAATGGACATCTTTTGACTTAGTCAATAAGATTAGATACGCCATTAAAGATAAATACAAGATTAAAAAAATCAAAGTTGGTCACGCAGGTACGCTAGATCCTCTTGCTACAGGTGTTGTTGTTGTTTGCACTGGAAAGAAAACTAAGATAATAGATGGGTTTTTAGTTGAAGACAAAGAATACGTTGGAAAAATTCAATTAGGATCTACAACTCCCTCATTTGATTTAGAAACTGATGTTGATAATTATTATAAAGTTCCATACATAGATCAAAGCAAGATTGATTTTTTAATCAAAAAATTTTCTGGCGAAATTGATCAAGTTCCACCAATTTACTCTGCCAAACGCATAAATGGAAAAAGAGCCTATCAATTTGCTAGGGCGAATGAAAAAATTTCATTGACTGCAAAAAAAGTAGAAATTAAAGAACTAGATCTCTTTTTAGAATCAGAAAATATACTCTCATTTCGCTGCAAATGTTCTAAGGGAACATATATAAGGGCTTTGGCTAGAGACATTGGGTTCGCTCTTAATTCTGGAGCTTTTTTAATTGAATTAAGAAGAATTAGGTCAGGAAGTTTCTCAATTGATGATGCTAAATTGATTGATGATTGGGTAGATATCATAAAGTCATCATAATTTTTATTAATTTCGTCGCTCATTTATAAACCATATCATGAAATTATCAGAATTTGAATTTAATTTACCAGAAAAACTAATTGCTGAGTTTCCAGCTGACCAAAGAGACGAATCTAGACTTATGGTTGTACACCGCGATACTGGAAAAATAGAGCATAAGACATTTAAAGATGTAATAAATTACTTTAATGATGGCGATGTTATGGTAATGAATGACACAAAAGTATTTCCTGCTAGAATGTATGGTAATAAGGAAAAAACTGGAGCTAAAATTGAGGTTTTTTTACTTAGAGAACTTAACAGAGAAAGCTTACTTTGGGATGTTCTTGTTGATCCTGCTAGGAAAATAAGAATAGGAAATAAATTATATTTTGGTGAGGAAGATGAATTAGTTGCTGAAGTTATTGATAACACAACATCAAGAGGTAGAACATTAAGATTTTTATTTGATGGTTCTTACCATGAGTTTAAATCTACAATCACAAAATTAGGTCAAACACCACTTCCTAAATATATTAACAGAGAACCTGTTCCTGAAGATGAGGAAAGGTATCAAACCATTTTTGCAGCTAATGAGGGAGCCGTAGCAGCTCCAACAGCAGGGTTGCATTTTAGCAAACAGCTTAGGAAAAGATTAGAAATAAAAGGAGTAGAATTTGTTCCTCTTACCCTTCATGTTGGTTTAGGTACATTTAGACCTGTTGATGTTGAGGACTTGACAAAGCATAAAATGGATTCTGAAGAATTATACATTGGTGAACATACATCTAAAGTGGTGAATGCAGCAAAACTAAATAAAAAGAAAGTATGTTCTATTGGTACTACTGTTACAAGAGGATTAGAATCTTCAGTTTCTGTAAATGGGAACTTAAAACCTTTTGGTGGTTGGACCAATAAATTTATTTTCCCCCCCTACGAGTTTAATATTCCTGATGCTATGATTACCAACTTTCATACCCCAAAATCAACCCTTTTAATGATGATTTCAGCTTATTGTGGTCATGATTTGCTGATGAAAGCTTATAAGGAGGCAGTTAAAGAAAAGTATCGTTTTTATTCTTATGGCGATGCCATGTTAATACTATAAAAAATTAAGCCTCGTAAATCGAGGTTTTTTTTTGATGACAAAAAAGATAGACATAAGACAATTAAATTTAGAAGAATTAACTTCAAAATTGGAAGATTTAGGGGAGAAGTCCTTTAGAGCAAAACAGGTTTATGAGTGGCTTTGGAAGAAAAGAGCTACTTCTTTTGATCAAATGACTAATCTATCTCTTTCTTTACGAAATACTATCAAAGATAATTTTGTTATTAATGCCATACAATTAACTGAGGCTCAAAAAAGCAAAGATAGAACTATAAAAAATGCCTTTTTACTTTCGGATGACTCAGTTATAGAAGGTGTTCTGATTCCAACTAAAAAAAGAATGACAGCTTGTGTATCAGTTCAAGTTGGATGTAGTTTGAATTGTGCATTTTGTGCAACAGGAAAGTTAAAAAGAGTAAGAAACCTTAATCCTGACGAAATATATGATCAAGTTGTGATGATTAGTCAACAGTCAAATTATGAATATAATATACCACTTTCTAACATTGTTTTTATGGGGATGGGAGAACCTTTACTAAACTACAAGAATGTTTTAGCATCGATTGATAAAATAACATCAAAAAATGGTTTGGGAATGTCACCAAAACGTATCACTGTCAGCACTGCAGGTATTGCAAATAGGATTATTCGATTGGCTGATGAAGAGGTTAAATTTAACTTGGCATTATCATTACATGCCGCAAATGATGAGAAGAGGAATAAAATTATGCCTATAAATGAAAGCAACTCGTTGGAAGTGTTAAAAAAAGCCATGACTTATTTTGTTAATAAGACACAATCTAGACCTACACTTGAATATATTATTTTTAAAGATTTTAACGATAAGCTTAAAGATGCTAGAGAGTTAGTAGATTTTTGTCAAAACTTCCCTTGTAAGGTAAATATAATTGAATACAACCCTATTGATCAAGGAAAGTATCAACAAGCAATTCCGGAAAAAGTTGATGCCTTTGCCAACTATCTAGAACAAAAAAATATTATTGTTAATGTTCGGAGAAGTAGGGGTAAAGATATTGATGCTGCATGTGGACAGCTAGCGAATAAAAATGGCTTATCTATTTAATTTTTTACTGCTTTTTTGTAAAAAATAATAGCAAATACCAGCTGAAATAATATCAGAAATTGGAAATGAATACCAAATACCTTCAATCCCATAGTAAACAGGCAAAATAAGAACTAAAGGGATTAAAAATAAACCTTGTTTAGTAAGTGTAAGTAATAAAGCTGGAATTGCCTTTCCTATTGCTTGATAATAGGAAGGAGCAATTAAATGAAATACTATTACAGGAGTTGCAAAAAATATCCAAAATATGGCATTGGGTGCATATAATATTAATTTTTCATCTTTTGTAAAGATATATGGGATAAAATCAGCGCCAATCATTAAAATAGCACCTATGAAACTAGCAATTATAAACCCATAAATCAATGCTACTTTAATTACAGAACTTACTCTATTGAACATTTTGGCTCCATAATTATACCCAGCTATAGGCATAAACCCTTGTGCGATTCCAATTAGAGGGAAGAGTGCAAACATGGTCATTCTAGTGGCTAATCCATACACAGATATTGCAATTTCACCACCCATACCTCCAGCAAGATTTCCGTAGTAAAAAAGTGTATTATTTAGGACTATTGCCAACAGACTAATAGTTCCTTGACGTAATAAATTAACTGAACCTATTTTAAAAATTTCGCTAACTACAACTTTATTAAGTTTAAATAAAATTAGGGTTACTTTTAATTCAGCTTTTTTAGATAAATAAAAATAGATTATAAAACTTGCACAACCTAAATAGGAAATAGTAGTTGCCCAACCTGCGCCTGCCATCCCAAGATCAAATAGATCAATAAAAATATAGTCTAAAGCAATGTTTAGTACTGACGGAATTAGTAAAGCAATCATAGCAATTTTAGCCTTACCTTCTGCTCTTAGATTATTATTAGCCATCATTGATAAAGCTAGAAAGGGAATACCGATTAAAACAATTGAAAAGTAAGTTTCAGCTAGGGGCATTATATCTCCTTTGGCACCAAAAACGTCTAAAATTGGGGTTTTAAAAAAAACACCAATAATTAGGGCAAAAAAAGCAAGAAAAATTGTAAGTGAAATTTGATTATTAAATGCCAATTGCGCTTTTTTACTGTCTGCCTTTCCTAAGGCTCTTGAAACAATGCTTCCTCCTCCAATTCCTATTGACATACCAATTGATGAAAACAAAAATGAGATTGGGAAAATTACTGAAATAGCACCAATAGCTAATTCTCCTATGTATTGACCAACAAAGAAGGTGTCTACCACCATATTTAATGACATTACCATAAAACCTATAGCGGCTGGTAATGCTTGCTTTAAAAGTAGTTTGGATATTTTTTCAGTGCCTAAATAAGAAGATTTTTCAGAAGATAAATTCATCTAATTACACTAAATTATTTTCAATCATGTATTCTACAATTTGCACTGCATTTGTGGCTGCTCCTTTTCTCAAATTATCTGCTACAATCCATAAGTTTAATCCATTTTCTATTGTATAATCTTCTCTTATTCTTCCAACAAAGACTTCATTTTTTTCATGTGCATTGATGGGCATAGGATAATCAAAATTTAGATTATCGTCTTTTATTACAACACCATTTGTGTCTGTTAATGCATCATAAATTTCTTCAATTTTAAAATTATTTTTTGTTTTAACATTAACTGCCATAGAGTGCCCACCAACCACAGGAATTCTAACTACTGTTGCAGTAACTTTTATTTCATTAGAGTCGAATATTTTTTTTGTTTCATCTACAAGTTTAATCTCTTCTGTGGTATAGCCATTTGGAAGAAAATCGCCACCATGTGGAAAACAGTTTTTATCAATTGGGTGTGGATATATTTTATCACCATTAATTTGACTTCTTTCGTCCATCATTTGTTTTACCGCAGCAGCACCAGTTCCTGTCACTGATTGGTAAGTGGAAACAACAATTCTATCGATATTAAATCGATGATGAATCTCCTTTAGTGCAAGTACCATTTGAATGGTAGAACAATTAGGATTGGCGATTATATTATTATATGGATTAATTGTATGGCCATTTATTTCAGGAACAACTAACGGAACATTTTTATTCATTCTCCATGCTGAAGAATTGTCAATTACTTTAGTTCCGTTTTTTGAAAAAGTTGGAGCCCATTTTCTTGAAATTTCACTTCCTGCACAAAAAATGGCAATTTCAGGTTTTTTAGATAATGCATTTTCTATACTTTCTATTTCAAAAGTATCTGATTCAAATTCAATTTGCTTACCTATGCTTTTTGGAGAGGCGACTAATATTAGCTTTTCGATAGGTAATCTAAATTCGCTTATTACCTTTAAAACAACATTTCCTACAAGTCCTGTACAACCTACAATAGCTAATTTCATAAATTAAATTTTGATCAAAAATAGTATATTTATTACCTGCAACAATCCTTTATGAAACTGTTTAATGTTTTATGCATCTTATTATTAATCTCTAGCTCTGTAATAGGGCAGTTTAATGATGATTTTTCTGATGGGGATTTCACAAATGACCCTACTTGGGTTGGACAAGATTCACTTTTTAAAGTGAATTCTATTGGTGAGCTTCAGCTTAATGATACTAACAGCATTACTGACGAAGCTTTTTTAATTCATAATTCTTGGAGTTTTGATTTTTCGGACTCTATTATTTGGGATTTTAGAATCAAATTACTTTTTGACAATCCATCATCAAGTAATCAAACTAGATTTTACCTTACATCTAGTAATTTTGAATTGAGTAATTCTTTAAATGGATATTATATTTCCATTGGAGAAACAGGCTCAGAAGATAAAATTAAACTTTACAGACAAGATGGAACTACATCTTCCTTAATATGTTCCGGGCAAAATACTTTTTCTAATGATGTTAATCTTAACGTTCGAGTTACAAGAGATTCTATTGGTAATTGGGGAATATTTTCTGATACTACTTTAACTTCAAACTTTGTTTTGGAAGCAACAGGGATCGATGATACTTATACTTCGTCTAATTGTTTTGGTGTGTATTGTAAATATACTTCAACTAGGAGTACAAAGTTTATTTTTGACGATATCTCTATAGAAGGACAAATATTTTTTGACTCTATTGCTCCTTCAATTGTGGATTACAACTTTGAATGTTCTAATATTTTAGAAATTATTTTCGATGAAATATTAGATTCTTCTTATAGTTTTCAAAACTTTCTTTTAATTGAGTCTAACCAAAACCCTATTGGAATAGAAAATAATGATAATGGTTATCAACTTAACTTTGAAACTAACTTTATTGGCGGCGACACATTAGCATTGTTAGTTTCTTCTATTGAGGATTTATATTCAAATGTTCTTAATGATACTTTCTATTTCTTAGTTCCAGATACATCTACAAATGTTCTATTAAGTGATAATTTTTGTGATGGTGATTTTATAAATTCACCATCATGGTATGGAGATGATAGCTTATTTTATGTTAATGTTAGCGGGAATCTTCAATTAAATGATAGTCAAGTTATTGCAGACAACGCTTGTTTGACAGTAAAAACTGGTTTATTAGATTTTTCAGATTCTTTGATTTGGGATATTAGAATGAAATTACTTTTTAATAATCCATCAAGTGCAAACCAACCAAGGTTTTACTTAGTTTCAGATAATGAAAATTTGAAAGAAAATTTAAATGGATATTACATTTCTATAGGGGAAGTAGGTGAAAATGATAAGATTAATCTTTATCGCCAAGATGGTTTATCAACTACAAAAATTTGTTCTGGATATTTTACTCACAGCAGTAATATTAACATTAAAATAAGAGTAACTCGAGATATTGCTGGCAATTGGTTAATAGAATCTGATAGCACTGGAACAGGTGGTAATTTTGTTTATGAGGGAGGCTGCACGGACACCAATCATACTTATTCAATGTTTACTGGGGTATATTGCAGATATACCTCGTCTTACAGTACAGACTATATTTTTGATGATTTTTTGGTCTCTGGCCATTCAATTTTTGATACTGTTCCACCAATTATTTCAAAACTAAAAGTTGCAGGAAAGAATAAATTATTAATTGAATTTAGTGAGCCAATTAATTCAAGTGCTGAGGACACTTCAAATTACATTATACTTGGTACCAACCAATTTCCTAATAATATTTTTCAGTCTGAACTCGGATATCAGTTAAATTTTGACAATTCTTTTAAGGGCGGGGATACGATAACTCTTTCTGTTTCAGCAATTGAAGATTTTTCTTTCAACATTTTAAACGATACAGTACATACTATTGTTTTAGACACCGCTAAATTTGGAGAATTATTATTTAATGAGCTATTGTTTGATCCTATTGAAAACGGTAGCGAATATGTAGAAATATTTAATAATTCAGCTAAAAGATTTAACTTAAATCAATACTTTTTTGCAAAGCTAAATGAGGATAAAGATAGTTTGGTGAGTTATGAACCTATTAATAATTCAAGTATAATAGACCCAGGCGAATTATTATTATTTACTAAATATCCTTCGATTACTGTTCGCGATTATTTTAACTCTGATCCTAGTAGATTTGTTGCTCTTGACGAAATTTCAAATTCATACTTTACAAACAGCGAAGAAACAATTTATTTATTGAGTCCAGATTCAATTATTATTGACGTGTTTAATTATTCTGTTGATATGCATTTCGAACTTATTGATGATCCATCAGGTGTTTCTTTAGAGAAAATAAGTCCTTCTTCGTCTTCAAACAATAAAACGCTTTGGCATAGTGCTTCGGAAAATTCTGGATGGGGAACACCAGGGCTTCAAAATTCACAACTATACAAAATATCTAATAGTAATTTTGAATTTACTATTGAGACAAAAGTTTTCTCTCCCGATAATGATGGATTTGATGACATTGCTATTTTCTCTTATAATTTATCTGAAGTTGGACTAACAGGAAGTATTACTGTCTTTGATCAATTTGGTAGATTAATTAAAAAAGTTAAGACTAACGAATTATTAGGAAATCAGGGCGTGATTACTTGGGACGGGACTAATGAACAAGGTCAGAAAGCTAACGTAGGAATTTATTTAGTTCTATTTGAATATTTCAATTCACTTGGTGAGTTTTATTCAATAAAAAAAACAATAACTCTTAAAACTAGGTTTTAAATAAGTTTATTCAATTTCTAAAAGGTACATATATTTTAAGATATTTGTTTTATTGGAAATGACAGTCGAAGATATTAAAAGTCCCGTTAAAGAGGAAATGGTTTTATTTGAAGAAAAATTCAAATCTGCCATGAAAAGTGAAGTTGCCTTATTAGATAAAATAACTCACTATATTATTAAAAGAAAGGGAAAACAGCTTAGACCTTTGTTTGTTTTTCTTTCAGCTAAAATGCTTGGACAAGTCAAAGAAGGTACTTACTTAGCTGCTTCATTAATTGAACTTTTGCATACAGCAACACTTGTACATGACGATGTTGTTGATGATGCTTCAGAAAGGAGAGGGTTTCTATCTATTAATGCACTCTGGAAAAATAAAATTGCAGTTTTGGTAGGTGATTATTTGTTATCACAAGGGCTACTTCTTACCACTTCAAATAAAAGATTAGATTTATTGGAACTCGTAAGTAAAGCTGTTAAGGAAATGAGTGAGGGAGAGCTATTGCAAATGGAAAAGGCAAGAAAAATGGATATTACTGAAGATGTTTACTTTCAGATTATTCGTCAAAAAACAGCTTCTTTAGTTGCTGCATGCTGTGCAACGGGAGCTTGCTCAGTAGTTACAGAAAGAGAAATAATTGATAAGATGGAAAATATTGGAGTAAGTGTCGGAATGGCTTTTCAAATAAAAGATGATATTTTTGATTATGGATTTTCAGATAATATAGGCAAGCCAACGGGGATAGATATTAAAGAAAGAAAGCTAACATTGCCGTTAATTTACACGCTAAATAAGGTCGACAAACCTACTAAAAGAAAAATCATTAATGTTATCAAAAAAGAAAAACAAGACCCGAAACTTGTTCAAGAGATTGTCCAATTAGTAATTAGTGAAGGAGGAATAAAATATGCTGAAAAGATAATGCATCAATACAAAGATAAAGCCCTTAACGATTTAAAATATTTTCCTGAATCAGATGCAAAAAAATCTTTTATAGGATTAATTAATTACTCAATTAATAGAACCAAATAGTGATTGAATCTTTAAAGTAAATGTCATCTAATGCAAAGTCATATTTAAATGCTCAAATCAAAGTACTAGAGAATGTGCCAGGGATCTATCAATTTTATGATGATAAAAAAAAATTATTATACGTTGGCAAAGCAAAAAAATTAAAAAACCGAGTTAGTTCTTATTTTTCAAAAATCAAATTTGAAAATAGAAAGACTCAAATTATGGTGCAAAAGGTACGCTCTATAAAAACCATTCATTTAGATTCTGAAATGGATGCTTTACTTTTAGAAAATTCTCTTATTAAAAAACACCAACCTAGATATAATATTCAATTAAAAGATGATAAAACATATCCTTGGATATGTATTAAAAATGAACTTTTTCCTAGAATATTTTACACTAGAAAAAAGATAAAAGACGGATCTCAATATTTTGGTCCTTATCCATCAGTTAAAGTGGTGAAGACTGTAATTGATATGGTTAAAGAAAGCTTGGAAATAAGATCTTGCGACCATAAACTTACTGAAGATAAAATTCAAAGCGGATTTTTTAAGACAGCAGTAGATTTTTATATTGGGAACTGTAAAGGCTGTTGTCAAGGAAAAGTAAGCAAAGAAATTTATCAAAAAAGATTGGAAATGGTCAAACAAGTTTTAAATGGTCAAACCAATAAAGTTTTAAAAGAATTGAGGCTATCAATGAAAGAAATGGCAAGCGTTTACAGATACGAAGAGGCGGAAAAGCTTAAAAGAAAAATTCAAAATGTAGAAAGGTTCCAGGCAAAATCCGCTGTGGTGGATAACAATATAAATAATGTTGGGGTGATGAATGTTGAAAGTTATGATAAAAATGCATTTGTAAATGCCTTAATAATTATGAACGGTTCCATCACTAAAACTAAATCTATCACTATTCAAAAACAATTAGATGAGTCAGATGAAGTGATTTTAGCTTATGCTTTAGCTGATAATTTTAAAGATTTTTTTGGTTCCATTGATGAAATTATTTTACCATTTGACATTTATTTAGAATCCTCAATAAATACTCATATTCCAAAAAGAGGGGATAAACGTACTTTATTATTGTTATCCAAAAAAAATGCAATGGCCAAAAAAATGGAATTTCAAAAGGCAGAAGCAATTAAAAATCCTAAATCAATTACTTCAAAATTATTAGAAATAATTAAAAATGATTTGAGATTAACAAGTGTTCCTAATCACATAGAATGTTTTGACAACTCAAATATTCAGGGTAATTTTCCTGTTGCCGCATGTGTTGTTTTTAAAGATGCCAAACCAAGTAAAAAAGACTACCGGCATTTCAATATAAAAACTGTTGAGGGACCAAATGATTTTGCATCAATGGAAGAAGTTATTTTCAGAAGATATTCTAGATTAATCAATGAAAAAAAGGGATTGCCACAGTTAATAATTGTTGATGGAGGTAAGGGGCAATTATCAAGTGCAATTAAAAGTCTACATCGTTTAAAAATTTATAATCAGGTTGCAGTTATTGGAATTGCAAAAAGATTAGAAGAAATTTATTTTCCTGGTGATCAATATCCTATTTATTTAGATAAAAAGAGCCCAACACTTAAAGTTGTACAACAAATGAGAAATGAAGCGCACCGTTTTGGAATTACACACCATAGACTAAAACGTTCAAAGGCAATGATCAATTCTTCTTTAACTTCTATTGACGGAATTGGAGAAAAAACGGCTACTTTTTTGCTTCAAAAATTTAAGTCAGTGAAGCAAATTAAAGCAACTTCTGTAGACGAAATTAGTTCTTTGATAGGAAAGTCAAAAGCTAAAAAAGTAATTGACGGGTTGAATACATAACATATTATATTACGTACAATATTTCTCATATCTCGTAAATTGCTAATAAATATTTAATTTATATCTATAATTTCAATATATTTAATTAATGTTTAATGTAGGACCAATTATTATTAATCTTTTGTTGGATAATGACTGTGTGGTTGTTCCTGGTTTCGGAGGTTTTGTTGCTCAATACTCATCCGCAAAATTAGACGAATCAACAGGATTTTTCTCTCCACCTTCAAAGCAAGTTTTATTTAATAAAAATTTAATTAACAATGACGGATTACTAGCTAACAAGGTAGCGCAAGTAAATAACTTGAGTTACAAGGAAGCAAATGATTTAATTATTAAAAAAGTCAAATTATTAAATCTTGAGTTACAATCTAAAAAACAAGTCAACATTAAGGAGCTTGGTTTAGTTTATTTAAAAAATGATATTGTAAAGTTCAAACAAAATTCTGAAAATATTTTATCTGAATCATATGGCCTAACAGCTGTAAATATTAAAGAGTTTCAGCGTTATAACTCTGAAGAATCGTCCAAAACTATTTCAATAAATACTTCACAAACTACAAACTTTGGTAAATGGTGGATAGCTGCTGCTATTGTTCCTATTGTTTTTTATTCAGCATGGTTACCACTGAAAACAAATTTATTTACAAAGAATGAAACATTTAGTTACTCAGATTTGAATCCTTTTACTTTCAAAAAGGTAAAACAAACTTTCCCTGAAAATTTAATAGATAGTGACATTGAAATAATTAATGATGATATTAATTCCTCCTCTACAAAAACAATTACACCGTCTGCGCAGCTTAATAATTTAGAAAATCCTAACAAACCTGTAAATAGCTCTGTAGAAGAATCCGCTGTTACCACTAAAGTATCGAAAAGATTTCATCTAATTGTCGGATGTTTTAGTAGTAAGAAAAATGCCAATAATCTTGTACTAAAACTAAGGAAAAGTGGTGAAAATGCACTTGAATTAGATATTCACAAGAACTTACACAGAGTTTCTATAGCTAGCTTTAGCAGTAAAAAAGAAGCTATTAAATATAAAAAGCAACTCAAAAAAAATCATCGTATCTCCTCTTGGGTACTCAGAAAATAATGCCTAGCGAAGAATTTAAAAAAGCTTACCAAGTTTTATCGGCAAAGTGTTCCAAAAAAGAAATCACAACAAATGAAGCCCTTAAATTTGCGATTAAATTTAAACTGAAACTTATTGAGAAAAATAGGTTGATCAATGAGCTTAAAAAAAGTAAATTTATTGATCACAAAAGGTACGCTAAAGCATTCGTAAACGATAGATTTCAGTTTTATAAATGGGGTAAACTCAAAATTAAATACCAACTAATACAAAAAGGAATTGAAGAGCACCTTATTGAACTTGCTTTGAACGATATTGATAATAAAGAGTATTATAATTTAATTACTCAAGAAGCAAAAAAAAAGTATGCTACTCTAGAAAAGGAAGACGATTATAATACCAAACAAAAGCTTTGTAAATACCTAAATCAAAAAGGTTTTGAAGGAGAATTAGTTTTTGAAGTAGTAGATAGTTTAGAAATTTAAAGAGTATTGCCATAGTAGTGTTCTAGGTGGCATAACATTACCAGGTCTATTGGTATATTCTCTGTTGAGTACATTGTTCATTAAGATAGAAATTTTAGATTTCTCGTCTATTTGATAAGCTAATCTAGCATCAAAAACCACATCCCCTGTCATTCTTGCATTTCGATAGATTCCATATTCCGGAAGAATATTAATTTCTGAATCAACAAATACATCGTCTACATTTTCCATTAAACTGGTATATCTAGTGCTTAATCCTAAAGCAATTTTTTTATAATCTATTTGAAAGTCAATTTTTAATAGGTGCTTGTTTCTATATTTAAGTTGGGTTTTAGCTGGATTTGTAGTATTTGGATTGCTAAATGTAGCTAAGTAAATAGAGTCTGGATTTACAGCAATAGGGTTGATAAAAGTATAGCCAGCTAAAACTGAAAGTTTCAAGTTATCTAACAAGTTTCCTTGTCCTATTAAATTAACCTCAAAACCTGGGATATTAGCATTTTGAATATTAGTACTTCTAGCTCCAATAATTTGACTAAGAGTTTCAATCGGTCCAATACCTTGAGATAAATTTTGAATAATTAAATTATCTCTTTCATCTTTAGAAAGTTCATTTCCATTCATATCATAAAAGCCAAACATAAATTCCATCATATTTGAGTACTGTGTGATAAAGCCAGAAACATCTAAATAACCTTTAAAATTTCCAATTTTAAATCCTTGTTTAAATCCTATTTCACTACTCCAACCATGCTCTGGTTGAATATTTTGGTTAGGGAATATATTTAATCCTCCCACAAAAGTAGAAATGTATTTTTCAGCAATTGATGGAAATCGATAGCCCTGACCGTAAGAAGCTCTTATAAAAGTATATTCCATTGGTTGATATGTTCCTCCAAATCTAAAAACAGGTTGAAATGGGATGTTTAAATTTTTATTAAATAACTTTCCTCTAGATTCAATACTGTCAATTTTAAAATATTCCATTCGCATTCCTGCTGTAATATTGAACTTATTCCATTTTTTATCTGTTTGGAAATATCCAGCAATATTAGTAGTACTATGATTGCCGTAGAGTTGGGATTCCACATCTGTATATGAGCTCATTGCACCACTTGTAATGGTTAGCTTATGATCAAATCTTTTTTGAAATTGGTACTCGCCAAAATAATAGTCAGCAATAGAACTTTGGTTTGTATTATTTTGATTATTGGTTTTGAAAAATCTTGTTTTTAATTGATGTTTCACCCCATTTTCCTTAACAATATTTAAATAGGGGTCAATCATAATTCTGTATGTAGTTGAATTACTCATCGTTGTTGTTGAATCATCAGTTCCACCTAGTGCATGTAGAACACTATCTGCATTAGCCCACAAAAAAAATAAGTTACTTTGGTTAAAATTAGTGTTTAGGTTTAGTCCATATGAAATTCCTTTGTGGTTTTTGGCACTATGATTCCATCCAGTATTTAGTCTTATTCTTTGGTCTTTAGCTCCATATTTGTAACCCTGATCTTTCATAAAAAACCCTCCTAACACTAAGTCATTGTAATCATCAATCTTTCTTAAATGGGTAAAATTTGCTTGCACATATCCTTGGGGTTTATTCCACCAAGTTTGATTGTTTCTTTGATTTAATAAAGAATCTTCTCCAGTTAATGATGTCCCAATTCTCGAGCCATAACCTTTCATGTAAAAGCCGTTAGAAAGGTTAATCTTAGTAAGAGGTTTACTTTTTGGATATTTAGTTCTAATATTAATTACTCCGTTAAGAGCAGAAGATCCATAAAGCACAGAAGAAGCCCCCTTCAAAACTTCTATTTGTGCAATGTTTTCTAATGGGATTGCAGTCCACTTAATATCATTTGCATCACCACCAAGCATCGGCATTCCATCTACCATTACCAATACCCTACTTCCAGCTCCATAACTCCATCCACTACCACCTCTGATACTTACCTGATTTTCATTAACCTGAACGCCAGGAACTTGTTCAATAATTGCTTCAGCGTCTCTTGTGGCTTTATTTTCAATTAACGTAGGTTTTATCACTGACATTGATACAGAAACATCACCTAATTTTTGTTCGTATTTACCAGCTGATATAACTACATCGTCAAGTTGGTTAGATTCTTCAATAAGTGAAATATTTACTGTTATTTCTTCAAACTGGTTTAAAGTGAGTTTTTTAAATTGTGTTGAATATCCAATGTATTTAAAGTATATTTCATATTCACCGGGTATAAGATTTAATTGATAATTACCATTTACATCACTAGAGGTTCCTTTACTTTTTTCAAATATAACATTAACACCAATTAAAGGTTCTTGAGTGATGGCATCAACAATTTTCCCTTTAATTACAGAATTTTGAGCATAAAAACTATAAATTGAAATTATTAGAATAGAAATAGCTAACAGAGTTTTTTGAAGATATGTAGTATTAGTGTTCATTGAATATCAATCATTAATTTACTTAGTCTTTTTCTTTTTTGGTCCAGAATATTTATATGTTATCTTTTTTAAGATGTCTTTAGTTTTTACTCCTTCTTTGTAAATTACATGAAGAACAAGTTTACTCCTGCGATTATAAACTTTCATATCTCCATGCTTTTTGTTGTCTTTATAATTAGTTTCACTTAATAGATTTCCTTTTCTATTAAAAGACTTATAACAACCATTTAACAATCCTTCTTTATATGAAACAATGCTACTTTGGATTACACCACCTGGATAGAAGTAAGTTGATAAGCCACTTAGTTTTCCATTGTCATAATTCTCAACACTTTTAACAGTACCGTCATACTCACTGTACTTTATCCACTTTCCGTGATTTACAGATTTTTTAACAATTCTATTTTCATCAGGTATTAAAATACTTCTCACATCAACTATTTTATAGTTTCTTTCTTCAATTATTTTACCCTCTGAGGACCAGTATGTCCATTTATTATTTTTATAATTATTTTGATAATCTCCCTCATATTTAAGTTGACCGTTCATGTAATACCCTTTCCAGTGAGCATCCATATTTCCTTTCTCAAAAAATCCTTTGTCCTTTATTTGCCCATTTTCATACCATGAAGTCCATAGACCATCTTCAAGATTATTGATAAAGTGACCTTCCATGGATTTTATATTATTTTCATAAAAAGTCGTCCATAAGCCATTTTTTTGATCGAGACTGTAAATTCCATTTCTCCATAAATTACCATTATTATAATAGAATTTCCAAGTACTATCTTTTTGTCCGTTTATAAATTCGCCTTCATAATATATTTGACCTTTGGGATAATAGAATTTCCAATAACCATGTTGTTGATTGTCCTTAAATCCACCTTGCATGTCTATATTTTTATTGCTATAATAATAGATCCAATATCCATTTTTCTTTCCAGCAATATAGTTACCATCTATTAGTAGGTCTCCACTTGATGTAAATTCCTTGAAAACACCATTCTTAACTCCTTTGCTGTATGAGTTTATTTGATACAGTTGGTCAGAAGTTATGAACTTCTCCTTCCAAATACTATCTCTTTTACCGAGATGGTAAAATCCACTTTTTCTTATTTCACCGTTTGGTTTGTAATAATAA
>MDTG01017322.1_pt1 | contig 25738 bp, 18 predicted proteins | sample 811421 | NCBI WGS metagenome assembly MDTG01 (sample SAMN05326645, study PRJNA326480) | marine metagenome | isolation source: seawater | place: Pacific Ocean: South East | collected 2011
CCGATGAGCAGTTGGAGGCGCTGGACCTGGCGCTGTCCGAGCTGGATGCCGAGGCGCTGGAAGACGAGGACGGCGACACCTCGCAGGACGGCCTGGTCGAGCAGCGGCTCCTGGGCGGCGGCCGCGAGATCGACGACGGGGTGAGCTATTACGCCGGGGCCGTGGCGATACTGTTCCTCCTGTTCGCCGCCATGCAGGGCGCGATTTCACTCATCGACGAGCGCAATTCCGGCATCGTCGATCGGCTGGTTGCCGGGCCCGGCGGTTATACGGTTGTGGTCGTGGGCAAGGGGCTTTTCCTGACCCTGCAGGGGCTGGCCCAGGCGACGCTGATCTTCGCCGTGGCCTGGTGGCTTTACGGCCTGGACTGGTTCGGACATTTCGGGCCGTGGCTGGTCACCGCCTTGCTCGCCGCGGCCGTCTCGGCCTGGCTGGGCCTGCTGCTGGCATCGCTTTGCAGCTCGCGTCAACAGGCGCAGACGGCGTCTGCATTCGCGGTGCTTATACTGTCGGCCGTCGGCGGTAGCATGATGCCGCGGTTCCTGATGCCGGGCTGGCTGCGCGAACTCGGCTGGTTCACCCCGAATGCCTGGGTGATCGAAAGCTGGCACGGCATCTTCTGGCGCGGCGACGGTGCGGCCGAGCTGGCAATCGCCTGGGTCGTGCTGCTGGCCACCGCGCTGGGCGCGATGTCGATCAGCATCTGGCTGGCGCACCGGCTGGCGCGTGAGAAGTAGCCGAAACGATGACAGGTGAAAGGGCGATGACGCGTTGGCGGCACGCTGAACACTACAATATGAATCCTGCAGGACTCTGGGCTGATACGAGATGAATATCGCCATCAATGCATTGCTGTTTTTCGGCACGGTCGTCGCCATGGAGGGCGTGGCGTGGTGGACCCACCGCTACGTGATGCACGGCTGGGGCTGGGGCTGGCACAAGTCCCACCACGAGCCGCGCACCGGGATGTTCGAGAAGAACGACCTGTTCGCCGTGGTCGGCACCGCGATATCGATGTCGCTGATCGCGTTCGGCGCCGAGAACCTCGGTCCCACCTGGTGGATCGGCTGGGGCATGGCCGGCTACGGATTCTGCTACTTCGTGTTCCACGACGGCCTGGTTCACCGCCGCTGGCCGCTGAAATGGCACCCGAAGAGCGGTTACCTCAAGCGCCTGATTCAGGCCCACAAGATGCACCACGCGGTGCACGAAAAGGACGGGGCGTTTTCGTTCGGATTTCTATACGCACGCCCGTTGCCGGAGCTGAAGCGGCAGTTCCAGGAACTGCAGAATCGCAACTCCTGAACGGTCGAGGCGGCTTGAATGGATTGTCCTGAAAGGTCGCGGCGGCGGGGCCGCCGCGACACCTGAAATCGATGCCTCAGAAGCTCAGCCGCAGGTTGGCGCGGTAGATGTTGAGGTCGAATTCGTAGGTCTCGACCCCGACGCTGAGGCCGAAGCTCGGATGGAACTTGAACAGCACGTCGGCGCCGAGAATCCCGTCGCCGTTGTCGCCGTCGCTCTGGTAGCCGCCGAACACGCGACCCTCGACCATGTCGGTGAAGCCATGGCGCAGGCCGATATCGCCGCGGAAGCCGTCATCGTCGAAAGGGCCTACTTCCAGCGCAGCGTATGAGCCTTCGAGGAACAGGTCGGTGTTCGGCTGCAGATTGAAGCGGTAGCCGAGGCCGATCTTGTAGAGGTCGGTGTCCAGGTTACCGAGCTCCCAGCGGTCCCAGCTACCCTGGGCATAGACGCCGCCGCCGATATCGGCCGACGCCCGGAAATTGAATCCGGTCTCGTTATCCGAGAATCCACCGAGATCGAAGTCGGCCACTGATACACCGCCTTCCAGGTAGCTGTAGCTCAGGTCTCCCCCCGACTGTGCCATCGCCGTGTTGCAACCCATCGTGACTGCCGTCAACGCAAGGCCGGCAAGCATTGTTGTACGCATTTGGTGTTCTCCTGTTGGTTCATCATTGACCCGGGCCGGAGATCCGGTCGGGATCGCATGCGGTACGAGGACGGATGTACGGGCAGGCGATCGGTCGTGGACCGATCCGTTCGTAAACTCAGCGCCCCACCGCTGGTCGCGACGATACACCAATGTTGGACGGTTGTGCAGTGCCGAAAGTAAGTTCGTTCGATCCGCCGCCGTTCGAGCAGGTTCTACGATTCGTGCGGAGCGGCTGCACCGTCGATGAATTCCATCAGGGAGTTCAGCACCCGGTCGGCGGCCTGGATGCCCGGGTCGTCGGGCTCGAAGACCGATGGCACGGCGATGACGGTCATGCCGGCGGCCTTGCCCGCCGAGACGCCGGCCGGGGCATCCTCGAAAACCAGGCATCGCCCGGGTTCCACGCCCAGCTTTTCGGCCGTGGTCAGGAACACCGCCGGGTCGGGCTTGCCGCGTGCCTCGTGGATGCCGGAGTGGGTGAGGTCCAGAAGGGCGGCCAGGTCCAGTTTTCCGACCACCGCCTCGATTAGCGCCGGCGGCGATGAAGACGCGATGGCGAGTTTCAGTCCGGCGTCGCGAAGCTGGCGCATGGTCCGGTGCACGCCCGGCAGCGGTTGACCGCGTTCCAGGATCAGCCGCGTGACCTCGGCCAGCACGCGCTCGACCATCTCTTCGACCGGCGGGCCCTGCCAGTCGAAGCGTTCGTGCCACAGCGACAGCACTTCGTCGATCCGGCGCCCGGCCGTGGCCCGGCACAGCTCGCGCGTGACCGGCACGTCCCAGGGCGCGTAAGTCGCGATCTCGGCGTCCTGCCACAGCGGCTCGGAATCGATCAGCAGACCGTCCATGTCGAAGATGGCGGCGGTGTAGTCGGACAGGTTGATCATTGATTCTGGCGGTGGTTGGGCAGGGTGCATTCTGACGGATTCGGAGGTCGGAGGTCGGAGGTCGGAGATCGGAAGAGTCGATTCTGATTGTCTGGGGGAGGCGCATCTTGCGCCGATGAAGACGTCTCGATCATGGCTTTTCCATCGGCGCGAGACGCGCCTCCCACAAATTCAGTGCGGCGGGCGGGCCGCTCGGGTAAAAAAATGCCCGGCGCGAGGGCCGGGCGAGACTGTTGGAGCAGCAGGGAGTGTCCTTGATCGACAGTGAAGTTCGAATTACCCCGCCGATCAAGATAGTTAGAACGATACACCCTGCCTATCGATTTGTGAAATGAATTGTTTATATGGGAGTCATAGGCAAAAAGGATGGCCCGTCACTCCAGCACCCGCGCCAACGCGCCCAGTTCCGGCGCCATCGGCTCGGCGTGACTGGGGCGTTTCAGAAGTTCTTCCAGCGCCGGTGGCAGGGCGATCTCCCGGCCGATGATGGGCTCGATCACGGTCTCGAACTTGGCCGGGTGAGCGGTGGCCGCGACCAGCGCGGGCTGGCGGTGTCCGTCGGCCCGCAGCCTCGAGAGCAATTCCAGCGCGCAGGCGGTATGCGGGCACACGATCCGGCCGTGCATTTCGTATTCCCGGCGGATGCACGACTTGATGGCCTCGTCGTCGATGCTCTCGGCATGAATGCCGACATCGCGCGGGTTGGTGTCGCGGTAGAACCAGGCCAGGCGCTCGAAGTTGCTGGGATCGCCCACGTCCATCGCGTTGGCCAGCGTCCGGAGCCCGGCGCGGCCGCGGTAGTCGGCGCCGGCGAAATATTCGGGCAGCGTGCGGTTCGCGTTCGTCGCCAGGTAGACGCGGCGGATCGGAAATCCCATGTCGCGCGCAAGGATGCAGGCCAGCGCGTTGCCCAGGTTGCCGGTGGGCACGATCACGTCCAGCGGCTCAGGACTGCGAAGGCGAACCGCGGCCAGCGCGTAGTAGCTGATCTGCGGCAGCAGGCGGCCGATCGAGATGCTGTTGGCCGAGGTCAGGCCGTGGCGCTCGACCATTTTCGGATCGCCCAGCGCCTGCTTGGCCAGCCGCTGGCAGTCGTCGAAGCTGCCCTCGACCCGGAAAGCGTGCACGTTGTCGCCGAACGCGCCGAGCTGGTGCGCCTGGCGACCGGACACGCGCCCTTCGGGATACAGGATGACCACGCGAAACCCGGGCTGGCCGTGAAAGGCGGCGGCCACGGCGGCCCCGGTGTCGCCGGAAGTCGCGACCAGGACGGTGCTCGGCGGCGATGATTCCGAGCGTAGTGCGCCCAGACTGCGCGCCAGAAAGCGGGCGGCGAAGTCCTTGAACGCCGCGGTGGGGCCGTGGAACAACTCCATCATCCAGGCCGGGGCGTCCCGCTCGGTCGTTTCCAGCGGTTCGATGGGCAGCGGCAGGTTCAGGGCCTCGCGGCAGATCGCGTCGAGCCGGCCGGCCAGCATCGAGCCGTCGAAGAACGGCGCCAGCACCTGCGTGGCGCATTCGGGCAGGCTGATCCCGGTGCGCAGCGCGCCGGCGTCGAAGCGGGGCAGGGCGGCGGGAACATACAGTCCGCCGTCCGGCGCCAGGCCGGCCTCGAGCGCTTCGGTAACGCCGGTTTCCAGCTTCGGGTTACGTGTGCTGGTGAATTTCATTCAGCCGATCTCCACGATGCGTGCGCCGGGAGCGGCGACCGGCGAGACGAAGGCTTCGGCGACAAGGCCCGCGTCGGCGAACGCTTCGATCATCGCCCGTCCGGCCGATTCGGCAGCGGCCTGGTCGACGAACCAGCCGAATACGGTCGGACCCGCGCCCGAGATCGACGCGCCCAGCGCGCCGTGCTCCAGCGCGGCCCGCTTGACCTCGGCAAACCCGGGGATCAGCGCGGCGCGCCGCGGTTCGACCATCACGTCGGCCAATCCCGAGCGGATGAGTTCGATATCGGACTGGTGGCAGCCGGCGAGGACCTGGGCCAGGTTGGACGACTGGGCGACCACGGTCGCCAGGTCGAAAGGCTCGGCCAGGCACTGGCGGGCGTCGCGGGTATTGACCTGGTAGTCGGGATGCACGGCCACCGCTGTCAGGCCCTCCGGCACGGGGATTGGCACCAGGCGATCGGCGGTGGCCAGCACCAGGCCGCCAAGGAGCTGGCAGCCGACGTTGTCGCCGTGCGCGGCGCCGCTGGCGACGGCTTCGCCGGCAAGCGCGAACGGGTAGAGCTGCTCGGGCGTCAGATCGAGTTCAAGCAGCGCGGAGGCGGCCACCACCGCCGCGACGGCCGAAGCCGCCGATCCGCCCAGGCCCGACGCCAGCGGTATGCCCTTTTCGATCGTCAGTTCGATGCCGACATCGATCCGGTGTGCTTCGAGCAGGGCCATGACCGCGCGCGACGCGGTATTGGATCCGGCATCCAGCGGCAACGCATGGCGGCTGCCGCTGATCGAGGCGATGCGAACGGCGGGCGCCGAAATTCGCGATGCGGTGACCCGATCGGCCGGCGCACTCAGCGCGTGCCCCAGCAGGTCGAAGCCGACCGCCGCATTTCCGACGCTGGCCGGCGCCGTCGCCGTTGCGAACGTTACGCTCATTCAATCGATCCCGGTGTCACTGATGATCTCATTGGTAGATCCAAGTCATTGATTAGGCTGACCGCATTGCGTGAGGGCGGTCATGTGAATCAGGCGAATATTCAAATTGTGTTAATATACTCTGACAAGTTCAAAGCAAAGGGCTGGATATATTCCGGAACCCGGCTGCGACTGATTTGCAGTCACTGATGAAAAAAATTCGTGGTGAACGGGGAATCATCACGATCGAACGACCTGCAGAGCCATTACAAGAATGATATCGCGCTCCGATTGATCGCAGGTTGCTGATCGTGTAGATAAACCGAGTTCGGGCTGGCTTCGACCGGCCTGCAATACGATCGTTGTTCGACTGCGCTTTTCGATTGCGCTTCATGATCGTGATTGTTTTCTCGTTTTACAGTCGTTCGATTCCTTGATCGGAGTTATGGGATTCGTACGACCTTGTCATCGCGGTGGAGCACTATGACTTTCCCGAACCTTCTCCTGCCGATCGGGATCGGCCGGTACGGGAGAGCGATAGTTTCCGTTCCTCATCAGCGGCGTTCTGGAAATGTTCGAGGCAGGATTCCTCGAACCGATTGCCCTGCTTTGTTTTCCCATTCATTTCTCCATAAAAAGGTGGAAGCGAAGACATGATGAGCAGAAACAAGTTATCCCAGGCGATTTTCTGGGGCCTGGCGGCCAGCGCAACCACGTTGCAGGCGCAGGACGAGCAGACCAACCAGGACGAGCGTTCTACCGAAGTCGATCGAATCGTCGTGACCGCGACCAAGACCGAAGAGGTTGATCTGCAGGCGGCGCCGGTGACGGTTCAGGCACTGAGCGCGGAAGAACTGAGCCAGCAGAACATCGGCAACTTCGACGATCTTCGCAACAATGTCCCCAGCCTGAACGCCGCAAGCCGCGGCCCGGGCCAGCAGACCATCTTCATTCGCGGCATGGCCGTGCAGCCGATCACCGTCCTCCTTTCCGGCGCACAGGGCACGCAGCCCAACGTGGCGCTTTACCTCGACGAGCAGCCGGTCACCGCACCGGGGCGCAACATGGATGTCTACGCCACCGACCTGGAGCGCATCGAGGTGCTGCCCGGACCGCAGGGCACGCTTTTCGGCGCCAGCTCCCAGGCCGGTACGATTCGCTACATCACCAACAAGCCGCAGCTGTTCGAGTTCAATGCCGGCTTCTCCGCCGAGGCGTCGTTCACCAAGGACGGTGAAATGAACAGTTCGGGCGAAGGCTTTCTCAACATTCCGATCGGCGACAAGACCGCGGCCCGCCTGACGTTCTACAACGTCAACTATGGCGGCTACATCGACAACGTGCGCGGTACGTTCACGACGGATCCGGAAATCAACCCGGAATCTGCTATCGACCTCGGTCCGGACGCGACCTACGAGTCCGTCGACAATAACGAATTGGTCGAAGACAATTTCAACGACAGCTACTACAAGGGCGTGCGTGCGGGCGTCTATCACGAGTTCAACCGCGACTGGAACGTGCTCGTGCAGAACACCTACCAGGAGCTCGGCGCCGACGGCGTGTTCGATTATGATCCGGAAATCGGCGACCTGAAGGTCTCGCGTTTCTTCCCGGACGAACTGGAAGACAAGTTCAACCAGACGTCGTGGACCGTCGAAGGCCGCGCCGGAATGCTCGACCTGATCTATACCGGCGGCTATCTTTACCGCGAGGTCGAGCAGTCGGTCGATTACACCGGTTACAACAACGCCGGTGCATTCATCGCCTATTACACCTGCACCTACGACAACCCGGCCTATATCGTCAACTACGATATCGATCCTCGATTCATCACCGAGAATCGCCAGTGCCTGGATCCGACCAAGGGCGTCAGGATCAAGCAGGACCACACGCGCAACACCCACGAGTTCAGGCTCTCCACGCCGGCCGAAAACCGCTGGCGCTTCGTCGGTGGCGTGTTCTACGACAACTACGAACTCGAGACCCAGGACGACTTCTTCTACCTGGCAACGCCCGATCTCGGATTCGCGCCGAATGCGCCGATGGCGGATGCCTTCCAGGTGAATCCGGAAACGCGTCCGCCGGGTGTCGCGTTCTTCAACGACATCTTCCGCAGTGAAGAGACGATCGCGGCGTTTGGTGAGTTCGGCTACTACCTCATTCCGAATGTGTTGCGTGCATCGATCGGCGCTCGCGTCTACGAAATCGAGTCGGACTTCAAGGGTTCCTCGAATTTCGCCGACGGCATTTTCCAGGGTTCGGTCAATACCGATCGCGGACGTGACTACGACGTCTCCGGCGGTCATCGTCCGGAACCGCTGAGCCTCGAGGACGTGATCACCCGATTCAACGTGTCCTACACGCCCAACGAATCGATCATGCTTTACTTCACCCGTTCGGAAGGCTTCCGTCCGCCGGGCTGGAACCGCGGCGGCGGCATTCCGTCGGCCAACCCGGAATTCCCGACCGTCAGCGCGACCTATGATACCGATGACGTGGTTAACTGGGAACTGGGCTGGAAGAGCCTGTTCTTCGGCAATTCGCTTCGCATCAACGGTAGCGCCTACTTTGTCGAGTGGACCGATATGCAGGTTTCGCGCTTCGACCCCCAGAACGTCTCCATCCTGACGTTCATCGAGAACTCGGCCGATTCCGAAATCTTCGGTATAGAGACCGACTTCACCTGGCGCGCAACGCCGAACTTCACGCTGTCGGGTGCAATCTCGTATAACGACACGGAGTTGACGTCGGTCGACGCCCAGGTGATCGAGCTTGCCCCGGTGGGCAGCCAGCTGCCGCTGGTGCCGGAGCTCCAGGGCCATCTGCGCGGTCGTTACGAGAAGTCGCTCAACGTCGACTGGGCCGATTCGGGCTACGTGCAGCTTTCAGGCACGTTCGTCCAGCACTCGTTCAGCTCGCTGGTGGCCGAAGAACGTCGCCGCCAGGCCGGCTACGGCATTCTGGATGCCCGCGCGGGCATTTCGAAGGACAGCTGGACGGTCGAAGCCTTTGTCGAAAACCTGACCGACAAGCGGGCCGAGTTGTTCAAGAACAACCAGGACGACATCCTGCGGATCACCACCAACCGTCCGTTGACGGCCGGTATCCGCGTGTCCTACCGCTTCCTGCCTTACTGAGGATGCGGGCGGGCGGCGCATGCCGTCGCCCGTTGCCCTATGCACGACGGCAGCTCCCCCCGGGGGCTGCCGTTTTTTTATCCGGCGGCAATGCGGCCGGGCAGTCACGGTAAACTTCAACCATGTCCAATCAACAATCCACGGCACAGGGAACGGTCGATCCCGCCGATCCCGTCAAGCAGGCCGAACAGTTGCTCAAGCAAAAGCAGGTGCCGCAGGCGACATCCCTGCTTGAAACCGCGCTCGGCAGTGATCCGGAAAACGCCCAGGCTCTCTACCTGCTTGCGGTGTGTTACCGGGTGCAGGGTCGATTCGACGATGCCCTGACAACACTGGAGCATCTGCGAACGTTATCGCCGGATTACGCGCGCGCGTGGCAGGAGATCGGCCACAACCATCGCGATCTCGGCCGCTTCGATGCCGCGATCGACGCGTACGAGCATGCCGTGGAACTGAATCCCGGGCTTGTCGCCAGCTGGCGGTTTCTCGCCGATGCACACGGCAAGGCCGGCTCGGCCGAGCGCGCGAAGCTGGCCGAGGCCAACTTCAAGCGTCTCAGCGGGCTGCCGCCGGAACTGGTGGCGGTCACATCGATGATGCACGAGGGCAAGCTGTACAAGGCCGAGAGGATCGTCAGGCATTTCCTGCAGCAGACGCCGCATCATCTCGAGGCGATGCGGCTGCTGGCCCAGATCGGCAGCCGGCTGAACATTCACGACGACGCCGAGTTCCTGCTCGAGAGCGCGCTGGAGATGGAGCCGGATTTCGATCTCGCGCGCATGGATTACGTCAAGGTGCTACACCAGCGCCAGAAATTCGAGCGCGCGTTCGCCGAGGCGCGCAAGCTGCGCGAGCGGATGCCCGGCAACCCGGCCGCCGAGCTTGCCTACGCCAACCAGTGCTCGGCCGTGGGCAGGTATGACGAGGCGCTGGCGGTGCTTGACCGGCTCGTCGACAGCATCGACAACCCGGCCAACGTGCAGATGCTCAGGGGCCATGCGCTCAAGACCATCGGCCGGCACGACGAAGCGGTCGATGCTTACCGGGCCGCCTACCTGGATCGACCCTCGCTGGGCGATGCGTGGTGGTCCCTGGCCAATATGAAGACCTTCGAATTCAGCGACGAAGAGCTGGCGCGGATGCAAGCCCAGGTGGATTCGCCGGGGCTGGGTCGCGTCGACGAGTATCACCTGTGCTTCGCGTTGGGCAAGGCATTTGAGGACCGCAAGGAGTATGAGCGGGCGTTCGAATTCTACGCCCGGGGCAACCGCCTCAAGAAGGACGAATTGAAATACAGCGCCGACCGCATGCAGGCCGATTTCGACCGCCAAAAGGCGTTCTTCACGCCCGAGCGCGTGCAGGCGTTTTCGGGGCGGGGCATCGATGCGCCTGATCCGATCTTCATCGTCGGCCTGCCGCGGGCGGGCTCGACGCTGGTCGAGCAGATCCTGGCCTCGCACAGCCAGGTCGACGGCACCCTCGAACTGCCCAATATCCTGGCCACTGCGCACCGGCTCAACGGCCGGCTGGAACGCGGGCAGGAACCCCGTTATCCGGCGGTGCTGGCCGACCTGGCGCCCGAGAAGTTCGCCGAGATGGGCCAGACCTACCTCGACGAGACGCGCATCCACCGCCAGGACGCGCCGTATTTCACCGACAAGATGCCCAACAATTTCAGGCACATCGGGCTGATCCTGTCGATCATGCCCAACGCGCGCATCATCGACGCTCGGCGCGCGCCGATGTCTTGCTGCTTTTCCGGCTACAAGCAGCTGTTCGCCGAAGGCCAGGAATTCACCTACAGTCTCCAGGACATCGGCCGCTACTACGCCGGCTATGTAGACCTGATGGCCCACTGGAAAAGCCTCTACCCGGATTCGATCCTTCAGGTCGACTACGAAAACGTGGTCGACGAACTCGAACCCCAGGTCCGCCGAATGCTGGATTTCCTCGGGCTCGATTTCGAACCGGCCTGCGTCGAGTTTCATCGGACGCAACGATCGGTCCGAACGGCCAGCTCCGAGCAGGTGCGCAAGCCCATCTACCGGACCGGGGTGGAGCAGTGGCGAAACTTCGAACCTTGGCTGGGCGACCTGGAACGTGCCCTGGCCGGCATCAATGAATCAAAACGAGAAGAAACCTGATGGAATCGAAAGCACATATCGTCGAAAACTGGCTGCCGCGTTACACTGGAACGCCGCTGGAAGGATTCGGCAAGCATATCCTGCTGACCAATTTCGACAACTACGTCGAGAAGTTCGCCGACCGGATGGGCGTGGAGGTGCGCGGACGGGACAAGGCCATGCGCAACGCAACGGCCGAGGACATCACCATGATCAACTTCGGCATGGGTAGCGCCAACGCCGCGACTATCATGGACCTGCTCAGCGCCGTTTCACCCAGGGCCTGCCTGTTTCTCGGCAAGTGCGGCGGGCTGAAGAAGAAGAACAAGCTCGGCGACCTGATCCTGCCGATCGCCGCGATTCGGGGCGAGGGCACGTCGAACGACTATTTCCCGCCCGAGATTCCGTCGCTGCCGGCCTTCACGCTGCAGCGCGCGGTGTCGTCGACCGCGCGCGACTACGAGATGGATTACTGGACCGGCACGGTCTACACCACCAACCGCCGCGTCTGGGAGCACGACAAGAGCTTCAAGAAGTACCTCCGTCGTACCCGCTGCATGGGCATAGACATGGAGACCGCGACGATTTTCATCACGGGCTTCGCCAACCGCATTCCCACCGGGGCATTGCTGCTCGTGTCGGACCAGCCCATGGTGCCCGAAGGCGTCAAGACCGACGCCAGCGACCGGGTGATCACCGACAAGTTCGTCGACAAGCAGATCGACATCGGCATCGACTCGCTGCGCGAGATTCGCGACCAGGGGCGGTCGGTCCGCCACCTGCGCTTCGATTAGTGGTCCTTCAACCTGATAATTACGGATTCAGTTGGTCTGTCAGCGTTCAGGGCAAGGCGCGGCTTGCAGTGAATGGCCATAGCCCTTTACAAGGGCCGGAACGCTGCCCTGGACGCTGACAGGCCAACCCTCCGGGCGCTCCTGTGGCGCTACGCTGCGGCGTTCCCGCGCTTGTCAAGGGCGACGGCCATTGACTGCGCACGGCGCCTTGCCGCGAAGCGCCACAGGAACGCTGAACCGCAAGTATCAGGCTGAAGGACCACTGGGAAGCGCCCGAAAGCTACTGCGCGCGCGCCTGACGGCGTGCGGCGGTGCTCGGAATCCTCATGTACCTGAACGTACACTGCGGATCCTGCGCTCCGGCGCCCACCGCCAGCCGCGCGCTCGCTACGCTTTCGGACGCTTCCTACGAATTACAGACGCTTACCGCCACTTTTCCCGCTGCCTAAAAAAGGCCCGGCGGTGTCGCCGGGCCTCGATCGCTCCCTTGCTTGGCTCCCGCTTACTGCACTTCGAGCGTGAACTGCGCCGAAACCCAGCCTTCGCGGCCCTGGTCGTCGCGGACGTTGACCCAGTCGCCGGCGCGCGCGATCACGTCGACGATCGCGCCGGAATTCAGCGAAAAGACGACGGGGTTCTCTGTGCTCGGACCCTGGCGGACGTTGAGCGAACTGGCGGTGATCACGACCTGCTCGTTGCTCGCGCCGCCGGCACCGGCGCCACCGCCACCGGCGGAAACGCGGTTGCCCATCGCGTCGTAACGCATCATTTCCGGCGGCGTCACCGAAATCACGTAGTCGACGGCCGCGCCTATGACCTGGCGAAGCGCCTTCTCGCGCGGCGTGTTCTCCCACGAAGACAGCGAGCCGCCGAGGCCGACCGAACCGGTGTATCCGGCCAGCGCGCCGCCCAGGTTGAAGTCCTTGGCTTCGCCCTCGACGCTGGTGGCGGCGAGGATTCGGCTGGTCCGGGCATCGACCACGCGCAGGTCTATCGCCATGTGGGCGCTGCGCGAACCGCCGGCAATCGCGCCGACCACGCGGCCGAGATTGCCGCCGCCCAGGCTGCCCGAAGTGCCGCCGGAATTGCCGTCGAACTCGGTCACGGCGGCCACCACGAGCAGTTCCGCGCCCTCGATTTCGCCAATGGCGGCCGCGGTACTTTCGCGCACCCGGCCGCTGGCGCCCAGGTCCTGTTCGCCCAGCACGTCGTCCAGCGCCTGGCGCTCGAGCACGATGTAGCGCCCGGAATTGACCAGCGCGGTGGTCAGCATGTCGGCCATGCCGTCGCCGATCGAAGGGCTGTACCAGTTCTGCGAATCGGCGGTCTTGTTCTCGAACCGGGCCACGGCGATGCGCGCCCTGGGGCCGTTGTAGTGATCGGCCTGGGCGTCGGCGATGCTGCGGTCCGAGCCCTCGCGCACGTTGGTGGTGGTGCCGGTGCCGGCCGGGCAGCCGGCCAGCATCAGCAGCGCCAGCAACACGGCGGTCAGTTTGATCGTGAGTTTCATGACTGGGCTCCCTCCCGAGCTGTCAGTTCATAGTCGTTTGTTGCCTTCCCGACCGGATACAGGCAGGTTCCGGCTCATTCCACCTTGAGCGTGGCGTCGGCGGAGACCCAGCCCGTGCGGCCCTGGTCGTCGCGCACCTGCACCCAGTCGCCGGCGCGAACGACCGCCTCGACGATCTTGCCGGCGCTCAGCGTGAAGGCCGCCGCGCTGTCGGTGTTGGGGCCCTGGTGTGCGGTGGCCGAATTTGCCGTGATCACGACGCGTTCGCCGCTACCGGAGGCAGCAGCGCCACCGCCGTTTCCGGATGCGGTGCTGACCGGCGCGCCCGAGCCGTCGTAGCGCAGCATCGCAGGCGGGGTGACCGAGATGACGTAGTCGACGGCCGCGCCGATGACCTGGCGAAGCGCCTTCTCGCGCGGCGTGTTCTCCCAGGACGACAGCGAGCCGCCCAGGCCGACCGAGCCGGTATAGCCGGCCAGCGCGCCGCCGATGTTGAAGTCCTTGGCCTCGCCCTCGACGCTGGTGGCGGCGAGAATCCGGCTGGTGCGGGCATCGACCACGCGCAGGTCGATGGCCATGTGGGCCGAGCGGGAGCCGCCGGAAATCGCGCCGAACACGCGGCCGATCTTGCTGCCGCCGAGGCTGCCGGAGGTGCCGCCGGAATTGCCGTCGAACTCGGTCACGGCCGCCACGACCAGCAGCTCCGCGCCCTCGATCTCGCCGATCGCCGCTGCGGTATCCTCGCGGATTCGGCCGCTGGCGCCGAGGTCCTGTTCGCTGAGCACGGTGTCGAGGCTTTCGCGTTCCAGCACGATGTAGCGCCCGGAGTTTACCAGCGCGGTGGTCAGCATGTCGGCCATGCCGTCACCGATCGACGGGCTGTACCAGTTCTGCGAATCGGCGGTCTTGTTCTCGAACCGGGCCACGGCGATGCGCGCCTTGGGTCCGTTGTAGTGGTCGGCCTGGGCGTCGGCCATGCTGCGACCCGAGCTTTCGCGAACCTTGACTGTGGTGCCCGCCTGGGCGATGCACTCGGAGGTCATCGAGATTGCGGCCAGCGCGAAGATCAGGCTAGATATCCAGTATTTCATAGGGTTTTCCCGGCGTAGTGTCTTGAGCGAAGTTTGGAAACAATGCCCCGGGATTCCGGGGCACGATCATGGTATGTCCAATTTATACGAAATTACGGCGCGATGCGCGCCACGTGTGACAGTCGTTCGAGGCGCCGGCGCAATGGCCGTTGCGGCCGACACGCGATGCGGGTGGGACCCCGACCCGACGTGCGGCTCAGGTGGCCGCCGTGGCGTTCCCGGGCTGATCTGCAGCATCGGGTGAACTCGCGCGCCTGCCTATGCCTTCATGCCTGAAGCCCATTTCGGCAAGGTCGCGGGGATCGTAGATATTTCGGCCGTCGAAGATCACCGGCTGGGAAAGCAGGGCCTTGATGCGCTCGAAGTCCGGACTCCAGAAAGCCTTCCACTCGGTGATAACCACCAGCGCGTCGGCGCCTTCCAGCGCCTCGTACGGGTCGTCGACAAGGGCGAGGTCGTCGCGCTCGCCGTAGATTCGGCGGGTCTCGGGCATGGCCTTGGGATCGAACGCGCGCACCCTGGCGCCGGCCTCCCACAACGCTTCCATCAGGACCCGGGCAGGGGCCTCGCGCATGTCGTCGGTCTCGGGCTTGAACGCCAGTCCCCAGAGCGCCAGCGTGCGGCCGGCCAGGTCGTTGCCGAAGTGCAGGCTGATCTTTTCGAACAGTCGCTGCTTCTGTTTCTGGTTGACCGTTTCCACGGCCTGCAGGATGCGCGCCTGGTGGCCGTGGTCGGCCGCCGTGCGGGCCAGCGCGCGGATGTCCTTGGGAAAGCACGATCCGCCGTAGCCAACGCCGGGGTAGATGAAGTGGTAGCCGATCCGGGGATCGGAACCGATGCCGATGCGGACCCGCTCGATGTCGGCGCCAACGCGCTCGGCGATGTTGGCCAGCTCGTTCATGAACGAGATCTTGGTCGCCAGCATCGCGTTGGCCGCATACTTGGTCAGCTCGGCCGAGGCGATATCCATGGCGAAGATCTTTTCGCGGTTGCGGTTGAACGGCGCGTACAGGTGGCGCAACTGGGATTCGGACTTCGGGTCGTCAATACCAATAACGATCCGGTCGGGCGCCATGAAATCCTTGACCGCGGCACCCTCCTTGAGGAACTCGGGGTTGGACGCCACGCGCGGCGTAAACCGGCCCGTCCCGGATTCGGCAAGCGCTGAGCGCACCTTGACCGCGGTGCCCACCGGCACGGTGGACTTGGTGACCACCAATTGCGACTCGGCCAGTTCGCGACCGATGGTGCGCGCCACCGAAAGCACCGCGCGCAGGTCGGCCGAGCCGTCCTTGTCCGACGGCGTGCCCACTGCGATGAACAGGATCTCGCCGTGGCGCGTGGTCTCGACCGCGTCGGAGGAGAACTGCAGCCGGCCGGCGGCGTGGTTGCGCTGCACCAGGCCTTCAAGGCCGGGCTCGAAGATCGGAATCTCGCCGCGGTTCAACGCATCGACCTTGTCCTGGTCGATGTCCATGCAGACCACGTGGTTGCCCACCTCGGCCAGGCAGGCCCCGGTGACCAGTCCCACGTATCCCGTCCCGAAAATGCTGATGCGCATGATGTGTATCCCTATCCGTTCGTCGTTCCGAGGTTATCGCAGATTGTTTTCAGAAATACTGCGCTCGCAAACTTGCTTCTGACCCCTCCGACAATCGACGAAGATCGTCGTGAAGCGTAGCGAGCAAGCGCCTGCCGGTGGCCGCCGGCGCGCAGGGTCCGCAGTGTACGCGGTTGTACACGAGGAATCCGAGCACCGCCGGACGCCGGCAGGGGTTTGCGCAGTAGCTTCACGGCGATTTTCGGGGCCGCCGGCGCGCAGGGGCCGCAGAGTGCATGAGGATTCCGAGCACCGCCGGACGCCGCCACGCGCCCGGTCGCGCAGCTTCACTGTGATTTTTGAAGGTCCTGGATCATGGCTTTCAAGAACCGAGCGGCCTCGCCGCCGGTGCATACCCTGTGGTCGAAGGTCAGCGACAGCGGCAGCGTGCGGTGCGCTTCCATGCCGCCGAGCACCGGCACCACTTCGTGGCGCAGCACGCCGGCGGCCACGATGGCCACGCACGGCGGGTTGACGATGGGCGTGGCGTAGCGGCCGGCGAACACGCCGAAGTTGGACAGCATGATGGTGTAGTCCTTGAGGTCTTCCGGCGGTATCGAGCGACTCTTCACGTTGTCGCGCAGCCGGTTGATCTCTTCGCGCATCTGCTGGCGGTCCGAGGAATGCACGTCCTTCAGGCGTGCGACGAACAGGCCGTCGGCGGTATCCACCGCCATGCCCACGTGCATGCCCTTGTGGACCATGCGCACGTTCTGCTCGTCGTCGTACCAGGCGTTCAGGCCCGGTTCGGCCTGGGCGCCGGCCCACAGCGAGCGCAGCAGGCGAACGGTGATGTCCTCGCCGTGTTGCCAGGCGTGGATGTCGGCGTCGTCCATGATGGTGGTGGCCACGACGCGGGCATGCGATTCGCTCATCGCGCGCGCCATGGTCCTGCGCGTGCCGCGGATCGGCTCCCATTCGCCGCTGGGGGCCTCTGCCTTCGCAGGCGCTTCGCGCTTCGGCTGCGGGCGCTCTGCGGGGCGGGACTCGGGCTTCTCGGGGGCCTGTTTGCGGGTCGGACCCTGCTCGGCCGCCTTGCGCACGTCCGACGAGGTCACGACGCCTTCGGGCCCGGTGGCTTCCGCGTCGGCGAGATCGACCTTGAGCTTGCGCGCCAGCGCGCGGACCGCCGGCGTCACCTTGACGCCGCCGACGCTGGAGTGGCTTTGCTTGACGACTTCGTCGGAGGTCGTGACGTTGCCGACCACCGTGCCGGTGTCGGCGCGCTCGTCGCCGGTCTGGCCGACGTCGTCGTCGGCAGGTTCGACCGCCTGCGGTTCCAGTTTCTGCTCGGAAGATTCCGGCTCGGCTTGTTCCTTGTCGGCAGCCTTGTCTTCACCGGCGTCTTCACCGGCGCCTTCGCCGGTGTCGAACTCCACCAGCGGCGCGCCGGTCTTGATCACGTCTCCGGCCTGGCCGTGAAACTTCGCGACCTTGCCGGCATAGGGCGAGGGCACCTCGACCACGGCCTTGGCCGTTTCCATGGAGACAATCGGGTCGTCGACCTTGACCGTGTCGCCCTCGGCGACCAGCCATTCGACGATTTCGGCATCGGGCAGACCTTCACCCAGGTCGGGCAGATTGAACGTCTTCATTCGAACTCCATGATTTCGTTGGCCGCGGACACGATTCGTTCCGTGCTCGGCATGTAATTCATTTCACTGCGATAAAGCGGCATGATGGTGTCGTAGCCGGTCACGCGCTTGATCGGCGCCTTGAGATGCCAGATGGCCTTCTCGGCCAGGCCGGCGGCAATCTCGCCGCCGACGCCGCAGTGCTTCGGCGCCTCGTGCACGATCACGCAGCGGCCGGTTTTCTCGACCGATTCGATGATCGTTTCCATGTCGATGGGCGCGACCGTGGCCACGTCGATCACCTCGGCGCTGACGCCGCTCTTTTCCAGCTCCAGCGCCGCTTCCATGGTTTCCTTGACCATCGCGCCCCAGGTCACCAGCGTGATGTCCGTGCCGTCTCGCAGCACGAAGCAGACATCCAGCGGCAGTTCCTCACCGTTGTCCTCGACTTCCTCGCGCTGCCAGCGATAGATGCGCTTGGGCTCCAGGAACACCACCGGGTCCGGATCGCGGATCGCTGCCAGCAGCAGCCCGTAGGCGCGCGACGGCGACGACGGGATCACGGTGCGCACGCCGGGAAAATGGGCCCAGGTGGCCTCGTTGCTGTCGGAATGGTGTTCCGGCGCGTGGATGCCGCCGCCCCAGGGGGCGCGGAACACCACCGGGCAACTCATCCGGCCGCGGGTACGGTGACGAAGCCTTGCGGCGTGGTTGACGATATGGTCGACCATCGGGTACATGAAACCCTCGAACTGGGCTTCGGCCACCGGCTTCATGCCCTGCGACGCCATGCCGACGCACATGCCGGCGATCATCACCTCGGCCAGCGGCGTATCGAGCACGCGATCGTCGCCGAACTTCTGCTGCAGGCCGGCGGTGGCGCGGAACCCCCCGCCGTTGACGCCCACGTCCTCGCCGAACACGACCACGGTCGGGTCGGCTTCCATTTCGTGCGCCAGCGCAAGCGTGACGGCTTCTACAAGCGTGATCTCGGCCATCAGTGGCTCCCTCCCTTGGCCGGGAAGCGACGCGCGATTTCGCGCTGTTCTTCGAGGTGGTGCGGCAGGTCCTTGAACATGTAATTGAACATCGAATCGATCGGCTGCGGGTCGTTGTTGATGCGATCCTGGTATTCCTCGACCGCGGCGTTGACGCGCTCGGCGCATTCGGAAAGCAGTTCCTCTTCCTTGACCTGGTCCCAGTGGCCCTGGTCGGTGAGGTAGTTGCGAAGCCTGAGCAAGGGTTCCTTCTTCCACGCCGAGTCGACTTCGTCCTGATCGCGGTAGCGGCGGGCGTCGTCGGCGGTGGTGTGGTCGGAGAGGCGGTAGGTGAGCATCTCGATCACCGATGCGCCGCGTCCTTCGCGGGCCGCTGCGATCGCCTTGTCCATCGCCCAGCGAGAGGCGATCAGATCGTTGCCGTCGACCTGGATCGAGGGCAGCCCGCCGGCGATGCCCTTCTGGGCCAGCGTGCGTGCGGTGTTCTGCTTGGCGCGCGGTACCGAAATGGCCCACTGGTTGTTGACGATCACCAGCACCAGCGGCAGCTTCCAGGCGCTGGCGGCGTTGATCGCCTCGAGGAAGTCGCCCTTGGACGAGCCGCCGTCTCCGACCACGCTGACCGCAACGCGCGGCTGACCGTGCAGCTTGTAGGCCAGGGCCGCGCCGGCAGCGTGCAGGCACTGGGTGGCGATGGGCACGCACCAGGGAAAATCATGCTTCGGCCCGGCGAAATCGTTGCCGCGCTCGTCGCCGCCCCAGTACATCAGGACGTCCGACATCTTCACGCCGCGGAAGAACTGCGCGGCGTATTCGCGGTACATCGGCGCGAAGCAGTCTTCCTCGCGCATCGCCGAACCGATCGCGACGTGCGCCGCTTCGTGGCCCAGGCAGGATGCGTAGGTGCCGAGCTTGCCGGTGCGCTGCAGCGCCACGGCCTTCTTGTCGAACACCCGGGTCAGCGTCATCAGCCGGTACAGGCTTTCGAGCTGTTTCGTGTCGCGCGCCAGCGCGGGAATCTGTACGCCGTCGACCAGCCGTCCCTCTTGATCGAGGAACTGGAAAAAGTCGACTTTGAACGAGGCAATGGTTGCCGCCATGAGAAACCTCAGGATTGAAGGGTTTGTTGTTTTCCGCTCGACCTGTGCCGGAACCCCGAGTCCAGACGCTGCGGACGAACGCAGTCAGCGCGACATTATAACCGTGTGCGGGAGGGTGGCGGAACTGCCAACTCCTCGCGAGGGCAGGGTGGTCGACAAGGCGGGTTAAACTGCGGCCAATTCAAAGATTCGCAGGAATCTCGATGACCGACCACCCCAATCGCCGCGACCTGGAAAAAGGCATAGAAACCGACCTCGGCGGGCGGCTCGACTACCAGGGCTATCTCGGCCTGGACCGCGTGCTGGACGCCCAGCACCCGCTGAGCGACCCGCCGCACCACGACGAGATGCTGTTCATCATCCAGCACCAGACCGCCGAGCTCTGGTTCAAGCTGATCATCCACGAGCTCAAGGCGGCCATCGCGCACCTGGCGTCGGACGACGCCTCGCCGTGTCTGAAGATACTGGCCCGGGTCAAGATGATCCAGCAGCAGCTGTTCGACCAGTGGGCGGTGCTGGAGACGCTGACCCCCAGCGAGTACATGCAGTTTCGCGACGTGCTCGGATCGGCCTCGGGCTTCCAGTCGTTCCAGTACCGCTGCGTGGAGTTCCTGCTCGGCAACAAGAACCGCGACATGACGCGCCTTTTCCGCCACCAGCCGGCGGTGATGGCCCAGCTCGAAAGCGTTCTGGAATCGCCGTCGGTCTACGACGAATTCCTGCGTTACCTGGCCCGTCGAGGCCTGGCGGTGCCGGCCGAATGCATCGAGCGCGACTTTGCCGAGCCGCACGAATTTTCCTCCGACCTGGTCGACGTGCTGGTCGAGATCTATCGCGACACCGGTCGATGGTGGACCGAGTACGCGCTGTGCGAGCGGCTGGTCGACGTCGAGGAGTCGTTCCAGCTGTGGCGCTATCGACACCTCAAATCGGTCGAGCGCATCATCGGTCACAAGACGGGCACAGGCGGATCCAGCGGCGTCGGGTTCCTGGAAAAGGCGCTTTCGCTGCGCTTCTTTCCCGAGCTCATGGAGGTGCGAACGAGGTTGTAGCCATGCCTCGTCAGGAGCCGCCGGCAGGCGCTCGGGCAGGCACTGTAGATTGCCGCGCGGCTGTGCAATAATGCGGCGAGAGGGTAAAAAAATCCTTCGGTTTTCCATAAACAATATGGGGTAGAAAAATGAAACCTGTTCTGTCCGTTACCGGCCGGCTGTTCGCGGCTTTCCTGATTTCCATTTCCTTTGCTGCATCGGCGCAGACCGTGAACGTTCCCGGCCTCGGCGACGACGTGACCGTCTACACCGATGCCGACGGCATTCCTACAATCGCCGGCGAGACCGAGGCCGACGTGACGTTCGTTCAGGGTTACCTGCACGCCAGGGATCGCTTCTTCCAGATGGATTTCCTGCGCCGCGTGGCCTCGGGCACGCTGGGCGAGCTGCTGGGCAGCGGCGCCATCGGCAGCGACATCCAGCTACGAACGCTCGGCCTGAGGCGCGCCGCGTTCGCCACCTGGGTCGCGCTGTCGCCTGAAGAAAAGGGCTGGGTCAAGGCCTACGCCGACGGCGTGAACACCTGGCTGCGCAACGGCGCGCTGCCGCCGGAATACGGTCCGCTCGAACTGACTTCGGCCGAGCCCTGGACGCCGGTCGACACGCTCGCCATCGGCAAGCTGCTGGCGTTCCAGCTGTCGTTCGATTCCAGCGACGTCGACAACACCATCGACCTGCTCACCTACCAGGGCACCGGCGATGTGGTCGGCTTCGACGGCACCGCGCTGTTCTTCGAGGACGTCAACCGCGTCGAGCCTGCCGACGAGCGCGTGTCCATCCCGACCTTCTTCGGTGACATCGGCGTCATCGAGGTGCCGGGATCGCAGTCCACCCAGTCCGGCAGCGGCAAGCAGGCCGCCGGCTCGGTCGCCTGGCAGGGTCCTGACCTCGACGATTCCGTGGTCGAAAGCCTGCGCGAGCACGTCGCGGCGCTGCGCGCCATCCCGGTCATCGGCGAATCGATCACCGGCGAATTCGGCAAGGCCGGCAGCAACTGGTTCATCATCTCCGGCGAGCACACCGAAAGCGGCTACCCGATCCTGGCCAACGACCCGCACCTGGGTCTCGACATGCCGTCGACCTTCACCAAGGAAAACCTCGTCATCCGGTCCGAGAGCGTGGCTGTCAGCGGCGTCGCATTTGCCGGCACGCCGCTCGTCATTCAAGGCTGCAACCTGCGCATCTGCTGGGGCTCGACGGTCAACCCGACCGACGTGACCGACTATTTCCAGGAGCAGTTCCAGGTCAACAACTTCGGCCTGCCGACGCACACCGTGTTCAACGGCGAGCCCGAGCGGCTGAAGCTGGTTTTCCAGTCCTACTTCGTCAACGCGATCGGCGACGGCCAGCCTGACAACATCGCGCGCGCCGACGTCGGTTACGACGCCGGCGGCATCACCTTCATCGTGCCGCGCCGCAACAACGGCCCGGTCGTCCAGAACAACGGCGACGGCACCGGCGTTTCGGTCCAGTACACCGGCTGGGGCCCGACCTTCGAGCTGTCGACCTTCCGCGCATGGGCGCGGGCCAAGAACCTCGAGGAATTCAAGGCCGGCCTGCCCAGCTTCACCATCGGCGGCCAGAACTTCGGCTACGCCGACGTCGACGGCAACATCGCCTACTTCGCCACCGGCACCGTGCCGCTTCGCGCCGACCTCCAGAACAACACGGTCGACGGCGTGCCGCCGTTCCTGATCCGCAACGGCACCGGCGCCCAGAACCACGAATGGCTGACGCTGGACGGCGAGCCCGAAGTGACCCGCGGCCTGCCTTACCAGGCGCTGCCGCTGTCCGAAATGCCGCAGATCGTCAACCCGGCTTCCGGCTACATCGCCAACGCCAACAACGACCCGGTCGGCGTGACGCTGGACAACAACGCGCTCAACCAGCTGCGTCCGGGCGGCAACGGCATCTACTACCTGGCGCCGGGCTACGCTTCGCTGCGGATGGGTCGGATCGATCGCGAGATCCAGGACCTGATCGCCCGCGAAGCGCCGATCACGCCGCTCGACATCAAGATCCTGCAGTCCAACAACCAGCTGCTGGACGCCGAACTGATGATGCCGTTCCTGCTCGAAGCGTTCGAGAACGCCACCGCCGAAGGCGCGTGGCCGGGACTGGCGCAGTTCGCCGCCGATCCGGGCATCCAGGAAGCCATCGGCCGCCTGGCCGAATGGGACTTCTCCACGCCCACCGGCATCCAGGCAGGCTTCGATCCGGGTGACAACCCGGTGCTGCCGCCGGCGCCGACCGACGCCGAGATCGCCAACAGCGTCGCGGCCACCATCTACTCGACGTTCCGCGGCCAGGCCATCGCCAACACCATCGACGGCATCCTCAACGCCGTCCAGCTCGGCAACAACCGGCCGGGCAGCCGGGCGTCGGTCAGCGCGCTGCTGAACCTGCTCGAGAATTTCGAGCAGAACCAGGGCGTTGGCGCATCGGGACTGCCGTTCTTCAACGTCGACGGCGCACCCGATCCGGCCTCGGCGCGTGACACGATCCTGCTGGCCAGTCTCAAGGGCGCGCTGGATCTGCTGGCGAGCGACGAGTTCGCGCCGGCGTTCGCCAATTCCACCGACCAGGACGACTATCGCTGGGGCAAGCTGCACCGCATCGTGTTCGAGCACCCGCTGGGCGTCAAGCCCTTCAACGTGCCGCGCGGCTTCGGTCTCAACGATTTGAGCGCCGAACTGCCGGGCGTGGCGCGCTCGGGCGGCTACGAGGCGGTCGACGCTTCCAGCCACAGCGCCCGGGCCGACGGCCTCAACGAGTTCATGTTCGGCTCCGGCCCGGCCCGCCGGGTCGTGGCGCACATGACGCCAGACCAGCCGACGGTGGATGAAATCATCCCCGGCGGCCGCAGCGGCGTGGTCTCGAGCCCGTTCTACACCAACCAGCTGTTCTTCTGGCTGGTCAACGCGTACCTGCCGCTGGATATCGGCGAATCCGATGCGTCGGCCAGCGCGGTGCGGGTGACCACGTTCACCACGCCGTAAGCCGACAGCAGCAACCCGTGCCGTCCCCGGGCGGTGCCGAAAATGCCCGCCTCGTGCGGGCATTTTCGTTCTATAATGCCGGGCTACCCCGGGGTCTGGTCGCGGACCGCCGGATTTTTTGAACCTGAATACGGAAACTTCAACATGACCACCAAGACTTATGAAGTGCCGGCCGAACTGCGCGAAGACGTGGGGAAAGGTGCGAGCCGCCGCCTGCGCCGCCAGAAGAAGGTGCCGGCAGTTGTTTACGGTGAATCGCGCGATCCGGTCTCCCTGACCCTGGAGCACGATTTCATCCTGCACGCCGCAGACCAGGAATCGTTCCACGCATCGATTCTCGAGCTCAAGATCGCCGACGGCCGCAAGCAGAAGGTCGTCCTGCGCGATCTTCAGCGCCATCCGTTCAAGCCGACCATCCTGCACGTCGATTTCCAGCGCATCAGCGAAGACCACGAGCTGCGCATCGCCGTGCCGCTGCATTTCGTCAACGACGAAGTCAGCCCGGCCGGCAAGAAGAGCGGGGTGGTCATCTCCTACCTGGTCACCGAAATCGAGATTGCCGCGCTGCCGAAGGATCTGCCGGAATACCTCGAGGTCGACCTGAGCAAGCTGGAGCCGGGCGAACGCATCATGCTGAGCGAGCTCAAGCTGCCTGAAGGCGTTTCGATTCCGGCGCTGGAGCACGGCGACGACTACGACACCGCGCTGGTCAATGCCATCTTCATCCGCGAAGGCCAGGGTTCCGGCGAGCTTGCCGCAGAAGCCGACGCCGCGCTGGCCGCAGGCGAAGAGCCGGAGCTCGGCGAGGAAGAAGCCGCCGAGGAAGGTGCCGAGGGCGAAGAAGGCGAGGAAGGCGAAGACAAGACCGACGACGAGTCCAGGGACAAGTCCGGAGACGACAAGTAGTCGGACGCGTCCTTGCGATGAGCAGTCCCTGGCTGATTGCCGGCCTCGGCAACCCGGGCCCGAAGTACGAAAGAACCCGGCACAACGCCGGGTTCTGGTTTGTGGACGAACTGAATCGTCGCCACGCCCTGCCGCTGAAGGACGACCGCAAGCTCAAGGGCCGTGCCGCGAAGGCCAGGATAGCCGAGGTCGACGTGGTCGTGCTGGCGCCGGGAACGTTCATGAACGAGTCGGGCCAGGCCCTGCGGGCCGCGGTGGACTTCTACAAGGTGCCGATCGAACGGGTCCTGGTCGCCTACGACGACCTGGACCTGCCGCCTGGCACCGTGCGCCTGAAGAAGGGCGGCGGACACGGCGGTCATAACGGTCTCAGGAGCATCTTCCGGCACCTCGGTTCTCCGGATTTCCGCCGCCTGCGCATCGGCATCGGCCATCCCGGCCAGGCCGAGCAGGTCTTGCCCTGGGTGCTCGGACGGGCCCGCCCGGACGAAGAGAAAGCGATCCTGGAGGCCATAGACCGCGCCGCCGACGTGCTCCCGGCAATTCTCGCCGGTCACGACAACCGGGCCATGACGGCCCTGCACACCGCGCCGGATGAAAGCGGCGCTTCTGGCCCAAAGGACTGAGTCTAGACATGGGATTCAAGTGTGGCATCGTCGGCCTGCCGAACGTCGGCAAGTCGACCCTCTTCAACTGCCTGACCAGCGGCGAGATCGCGGCCGAGAATTATCCGTTCTGCACCATCGAGCCGAACATGGGCATCGTGCCGGTGCCCGACCCCCGGCTCGACCAGCTTGCCGCCATCGTGAAGCCCGAAAAGATCATCCCGACGACGATGCAGTTCGTCGACATCGCCGGGCTGGTGGCCGGCGCGTCCAGGGGTGAGGGGCTGGGCAACAAGTTCCTGGCGCACATCCGCGAGACCGACGCCATCGCCCACATCGTGCGCTGCTTCGTCGACGACGACGTCACCCACGTCGCCGGCCGGGTCGATCCCATCGCCGATATCGAGACCATAGACACCGAGCTGACGCTGGCCGACCTGGAATCGGCCGAAAAGGCGCTTGCAAGAGCCGCCAAGCAGACCAAGTCCGGCGACAAGGAGGCCAAAGCCATGGCCGCGCTGCTGGAGCGCGTGGTCGCGCACCTGGGCGAAGGTCACCCGGTGCGCTCCATGGAATTGTCGGACGAGGAGCGCAAGGCGTTGCGCGAATGGCACTTCATCACCGCCAAGCCGGTGCTGTACGTGGCCAACGTCGACGACACCGCCAATGCCGACAACCCGCTGGTGCAGAAGGTCATCGACTACGCGTCGTCGTCGGAGGCCGTGGTGGTCGTGGTCTCGGCGGCCATGGAGGCCGAACTGGCCCAGCTGGCCCCGGAAGAACAGGCCGAATTCCTGGCCGACCTGGGCGAGACCGAGCCCGG
>MDTG01061703.1_pt1 | contig 25735 bp, 25 predicted proteins | sample 811421 | NCBI WGS metagenome assembly MDTG01 (sample SAMN05326645, study PRJNA326480) | marine metagenome | isolation source: seawater | place: Pacific Ocean: South East | collected 2011
CAATCAAGCAAGAAAATAAAATAAAAACTTAAGAGATATGAATATTCAAAATTGTAAAAAATTTTTTTTTTTTTAAAAAAATTATTTAAGTTATTAGATAATGATAAATTTATTATTAAAAAAATAATTGAATATAATAAGGAGAAAATAACTGGTGTATCAAATGCTAATTTAAACATTATTTTTTCTTAATCTTACAATTTTTATAATTAGTATCTTTGAAATCAAAATAATAAGTATTGGGATTTTCACTGAATTTTAAACAATAATACTCTGAGTTTTTATACATACCTCCATCAGACATTATAAATTTAGAGTAGCTTTTTTTACTCTTATACTTATTTAGAAATTCATATCTTCGATTTTGAAGTATTTCAAGATTACCTGAATTGCCAAAGGCTAGTGGTGCATTTTCATCATTAAAAAAAAATTTATTTTTTGAATTAAATTTGTATAAATAAGTTTTTAAAAAATTTGTGTAATTTAAAAAATCACCCTCTTCTATTAGTAACTTAGGACCTATTATAATACTATTATTTGAAAAATTTTTTTCTTTTTCGATAATTTGAATATCAGATTTCTTGTTTGATAAACTATTTATAAATAATATTAGAAAAGCAATACTTAATAAATTCACTATTTTCTTTTCAACAAGAAAAGATGATATTTTTTTTAAATTTTCTAAGAAAAGATAAATTATAATCGATATCACTGGCATAAACCAACGGATGGGAATATTTGAATAATAGCTAAGGAAAATAAATAATAATAATATTGTTAGAACTAAAATGTATTTTATTTTTTTATTTTTTACAAAAGGATAATAAAAAATTGATAATAATAATGTTATAAAAAATAAAATATTTAAGTTTATATTTATTAAACTTGTAATCTGTGAGGGTTGTATATGTACATATCCAAAAATAACTTTGATATTTTGTACTATGGCACTTGTAAACCAGGGTGATAATACTGAAAATACTATTATTAATAATCCAATTTTTTTAAAATATTCTGACTTTTTTTCATTAGGAATTGCTAAGAAATTAAATAATAAAATATATTCCAATCTTTCACTTACTGCAAAAGATAAAAAAATAATTGAAATATAAGGTTTATTTTTTTTTAAACAAAATGCTATAGCAGAAAAAATAAATGCTAAAAAATATGGTTTTCCAGAGAAGGTTATCTCGGATAGCAACGGTGAGAATGCAATTAAAACAAAATATTCAAAATAATAAGACGATTTAGAATATTTAATTAAATATATAATAAAAATTATATTTATTAAAAATAAAGATAATTTTATATTTGTAAGATCATAGTAATTTTTAAACAAAGTATAATCAAAAAAACTAAATAATGATTTCATATTTAGGTCTGAGAAATTTTTAATACAAGTGATCAAAAAATCTAAATAAATAAGTAACGTTCCAGTCCATGTTGATATGCCGGATGGTGAGTGCGAATATGAAGGTCTAAGGCCTTCAGCCAAAAGCAAAGAGTCTGATAAGTAACCTATTTCGTCACGATAATCAGTGAAAACAAAATATAATGATAAATAAAAAGATAAAATTATTAATGTAAAAAGAAATAAATAGTTTAAATTTTTAAAATTAATTAAACTTTTCATTAAATTCATTTTTAGTAATATTAAATATTATAATCGCAATCCCAAAAAAATAAAAAAAACCATTAAATGATGAAAAAAAGGAACCGGTAATCTGTAATGGCCAATATAATATGAAAAATGCTGTAAAGTATTCAATTGAGTTTTTATTTCGAAGTTTTATAGAAACAAAAAATTTAATTAAAATATAAAATAATAAGACAACACAAATCAACATAATTATCAATCCAAGTTCAGCAGCTAATTCTAGATATATATTATGAGGATGTGTAGAGCACCTAAAATCCTTTTTTTTACTATCAATTTTATTGTACTTTATATCACTACAGACATACCGAAACATTTTTAAGCCTGAGCCAAAAAATTTGTTATCTTGTGAAATCATAATCGCAGTAAGAAAATGAGCGCCCCACTGCGTATTTTTAAAACTATCTATTACAGTTTCATCGCTTTTAGTAGAAAATTGAATGGCAGTTTTAACTATAACTTTTTGGTAAATTCCATCATGGTATTTTATTGTTAAAGATCCAGTAATTAGTAAAAAAAACATAATTAAAATTTTTAGTTTACGGCTATAAATATTAGTCAAACATATGTATAAAAATAATCCGCTTATCATCATTACTATTGGTGTTCTTTGATTAGCTAATAAAACAAATCCCGATCCAATTAATAAATACAATAAAGTAAAAATTTGATTTTTCTTAAATGTATTTATGAATGGCAATGAAAAGAAAAATAATTTTGATATTACTGACCCTGAAATATACTCATCTTTAAAAAAACCACTTAATCCAAAACCGTGATTTGTAAAAGGAGTAACTCCAAATATTGATCCATTATAGTACTGATAAACCATACTAATCATTATAGATATCAAAACGAATGTGATACATTTTGATAAGTTTTTTTCAAAATTGTCAAAATTTTTTAAAAGATAAATCAAACAGATTGCTAAAAATATAAACCTCACGATACTGAAAAACCTCTGCATACTTTCTTGAGGTAAATTTGAATAATAGATATTTATAGAAAAAAATAAAAGCAAACCTAAAATCCAATAAAGGTATTTTATCAAAAATTTAAAAAATAATTTTTTCTTTAGTGAATAAAAAAAAAAAATAATTACCAGCAATATAGTTGAAAAATTTAATAATGCTGGACCGGCTAATAATGAAAAAATTGATAAATAAACTAATACATCTAGAAAAAAGAAATTTTTTGATTTATTAATATCAAAATTAAATTTAATCATTTTTTTTTATATATATTTATAATATTAATCTGTTTAGTATGAAATATTTACCATTAGTATTTAGTTCACTTGTATGTTTAATTTGCCTGACAAACTACAAAATTATTTCAAAAAAATTTAATTTATACGATAAATCAAATAATAGAAAAATACATAAAGGTAAAATTTCAAATATAGGAGGTATTGCAATTTTTTTATCTCTATTATTTGCATTAATTTCGAATCAAATAATTAGCGATAATCAGTCATTATCTTTTTTTGCAGTAATGATCTGTCAGTCAACAATGTTGGTGCTTCTTGGTTTGGTAGATGATAAAATAAATCTTCAACCAACTTCCAAAACTGTTTATCTTGCAATTGTTTTCATCTGTATTACCCCAATATATCAAAACTTTATAATAAGTAATTTAGAGTTCTTAAGCATTTCTTATAAACAAATAGAATTAACTAAAGTATCAATTTTTTTTACTTTTTTGTGTTTTTTTATTTTTTTTAATACAACAAATTTTCTAGATGGAGCAAATGGTTTACTTTCTAGTATAAGTATATTTTGGCTAATCGTAATAATCGTAAATAAAGCAACGTTTAATGTTATAGAACTATCTTTTTTGATAAGCTTATTAATCTTTACATATTTTAATTTTAGAAATAAAGTTTTTTTAGGTAATTCTGGATCAAATTTAATAGCAATTTTTTTAGCGTTAATAACAATAAAAAACTATAATGAATATGACTTCTTAAAAAGCGACGAAATCTTCTTTTTATTTTTATTACCTGGATTAGATACTGTTAGAATTACTATTGAGAGAATGTTACATGGACAAAATCCTTTGACCCCAGATAAAGAGCATCTTCATCATTTAATGATGAAATACGTTAACAAAAATTTTGTTTGGATACCATATTTAATTTTAACAATGACTGTATTTTTTATTTTTAAGTTCACTTTAAATATATTTTTAAGTTTCTTCATAAGTCTTGTTTTATATTTTTCAATCTTGATTTTTCTAAAAAAAAATAAAAAATGATTAACGTATTTCTTTCCTGTTTTGTCATAACATATTTTTTAACATTAGTAAGTGGTAGTCTAAAAATATCTTTAAAAAAAAATAGTACCTGCGTCTGTGAAGAGATTGTATTTGGTTTAATAATTATATCTTTTATAGCATTGTTATTTAATTTTTTTTTACCTCTTTCTCTTAATTTAAATACTTTAATATTTTGTTTAATAATTATAATTGCTTTTTTTAAAAAGATTTTTTTCAAAAATAAGGATGAAATACTTATAATTTTTACAATATCAATCTTAAGTAGTTTGTTCTTATTATACTCTGACAGCTACCGACCTGATGCAGGATTATATCATTATCCGTATATAAAAATATTAAATGATGAAAAAATTATCTTTGGCCTCTCGAATTTGCATACGAGATTTGGTCACATATCAATTTTACAATATCAATCAGCTTTTTTTAATAACTTAATTTTTGGATTAAATGCTACGGTAATACCTTCTGCTGTTATTGCATCAACTATTATAACCTTAATTTGTAAAGATATTTTTTTTTATTAAAAAACAAAAATCTGAATGTTAATTTCTTCTTTTTGTTTTTCTTATTAGTATTCATATCATTTAAGATGAATAGGTATGGCGAATTTGGAAACGATGCGCCAGCTCACTTTTTATTATTTTTTTTAACTTATATATTTATCAAGAATTATAAAGTTAGAGAAAAATTTGGTGATATATGTCTAATTTCGATTTTTATTATACTAAATAAAATAACCCTTATTGCAGCTCTTTTTTTTCCAATGATACACTGTTTTGTTAATAGGTTAAATCATATACAAATCTTCAATTTTAAAAGTATTTTATGTGTATTTCTTTTATTTTCATGGCTTTTAAAAAATTTTTTTATCTCTGCTTGCCTAGTTTATCCAATGAAACAAACTTGTTTCGAAAATTTCAGTTGGTCTAATATTAATAAAATTGAAAAATATTCAATTGGAATTGAAGCATTTGCTAAGGATTTACCTAGTCAGGATGAAAGTACAAAGCTCAAAGGTGATATTTATTATAAGAATTTTAATTGGTTTAAAACTTGGGTTAACAATCATTTTAAGGAAAAAATTTTATTTAATATGGGTATATATACCGCCATATTATTATCTTGTTTTTTATTTTTAAAAATTAAATTCAATAGAATTTATGAAATTAATATGAGATATTTAAAATCTGACCAATTTCCATATTATTTAATTTTAATTGTTAGTATTGTTGGAGTTTCGATTTGGTTTTTGAAATCACCAGTTTTTAGATTTGGATATTCATATTTAACTCTTTTGATCGCTTCAGTATTTTGTATTATTTTAAGTAAAAAATTGTTAAAAAAAAAAATAGTCTTTAATCAACTTTCTTTAAAATTTTTAGTTATTCTTTGTATGTCTGCAATTATCATAAAACAGGTAGTCCGTTTTGAAAAAAGATTTCATGAAAATTATAATAATTATCCTTGGGTTAAGTATTATGGATCAGGTGTTAAAAATAACCCCACAACGAATAATCCAGTAAAACATAATAATAAAATAATATATAGAACACCTGCGGCAGGTGATCAATTATGCTATTTCAGTAAATCAATTTGTACGCCGCAAAGTGAAGTTGACCCCAAAATAAAGTTTGAAATAAAAAAAAATTATAAATTTTTTTCAATTTCTCAATCTAAAAATTTGAAATAATTTTTAGTGTTTCATTTAAAGTTTTTTTCCATGTGTATTGTCTAGTTACAATTTTTCCTCTTTTTATAAGAGAGTTTCTTTTTGATTTTGATTTCAACAAAAATTTAATACAATCACTTAATTGCTTTATATTATTTTGCTGAAAATATAGAGCGGCATTTTTATTTATTTCTTTAAAAGTTTTGTAATTTGACAATATAACTGGACAATTTCTTCGCATACTTTCTAATGATGGAAAGCCAAAAGATTCTATTTTCGATGAGTTAATACTAAAAAAAGATTTTTCATAAAATTTAATAGTAAGATTATTAGGAACATTATCATAAAAAAATATACTATTTTTTAGGTTGTTCGTTTTAATAAATTTGCATAATTCTATATAAAATTTTTTATCTAGAATTTGAGTCAAAAATAATATTCTAGGTAATTTTATATTATTTTTTTTTAATAATATTAATGCTTTAAATATCAATATAATATCGTGATATCTTGTAATGGAGGAATTTATTAAAATATTTTTTTTCTTTACATTTTTTTTTTTTGTATTTTTCTTAATATGATCACACCCTAAATGAACATAAAAGTTTTTTTTTTTATTCAGTCTTATTTTTTTTTCCAGCTCTTTTTTTGAATTTTTTGAACAAAAAATTATTTTATCTGCAAGTAATATGGATTTCGTCATTAGGAATTTAATACAAATTTTTTTTAAATAGTTTCCTGGTAATAATTTTGGATATAGCCAAATTAAATTAGAGTGAATGCCTAATATTATTTTTTTTTTAAAAAAAAAAAATATTAAAGGACAATAATTTAGTGGGCAAAAGATTACTTGAGCTTTGTATAAAACACTTTTCAATGGAAAAATCAATTGATCATAAATGATTTTAAATACACCGTTTGAAAAAATTGGATTAACAGAAATAATTTTAATATTTTTTTTATATTGATTAATTTCTTTTTTTTTTAAATAATCTTGGCTTATAAATACTATGACTTTTTTATAATTTTTTATATGTGAGGAATACTTTAAATTTTTATAAAAATTTACACAGTAGGTTTTGGATCCGCTTTCATTGGATGTCCCTATTAAATTAATTGCTAAATTCATTTAAAAATATAAATAAACCAGATAATAAATATTTAAAAGTATGAAATTTTTGGTAGCAGGCGCTGGTGGTTTTATAGGTGGTCATTTAGTGAAAAGATTAATTGACCTTGGTAATAAAGTAGTGGCTGTAGACAATAAAAAATTAGAAAACTGGTATCAGATTCACAATGAGTCTGAAAATTTTGAGTTAGATTTATCTCTAATGCCTAATTGTATGAAGGTAACTCAAAATGTAAATGGCATATTTAATTTAGCCTGTAACATGGGCGGGATGGGTTTTATCGAGAATAATAAAGCCTTATGCATGATTTCAGTGTTAATCAATACACACCTTTTGATTGCAGCAAAAGAAAATAAAGTGAAAAAATTTTTTTTTTCATCAAGTGCCTGTGCCTACAATGTGAATTTGCAAAGCACAGACAAGGTAATTGCTCTCAAGGAAACCGATGCATATCCAGCTATGCCAGAGGATGGTTATGGCTGGGAAAAACTTTTTAGTGAAAGAATGTGCAATCATTTTTATGAAGACTATGACATGGATGTTAAAGTTGCCCGATATCATAATGTTTATGGTCCTAATGGCACTTATGACGGGGGAAGAGAAAAAGCACCCGCTGCTCTTGCTAGAAAGATTATTACCTCAAAATTAAAAGGTTTAGACGAAATTGAAGTCTGGGGAGATGGAAATCAAAAAAGATCATTTTTATATATTGATGACTGTATTGACGCTTCTATTAATTTATTCAATTCTTCTTTTAGAGGTCCTGTAAATATAGGAAGCGAAGAGTTAGTGTCTATAAATGAAATGATAGATATTTTAGAACATATAGCTAATAAAAAGTTTAATAAAAAATATTTGTTAGATAAACCTAAAGGTGTTAAGGGAAGAAATAGTGATAATACATTAATTAAAAAAGAATTAAGTTGGGAACCAAAATATTCTTTGTCTGATGGCCTTAAAAAAACCTATTATTGGATTGAAGAGCAAATAAAAAAAAATGAAAAATAAATATCTTAATTTATATTTTAATAAAATAAATTTTTCATTATTTACAATTGATGAAAGGATATTTCATAAGAGTGTAAATTTAATTAAAAATTTAAAAAAAAAAAAATAAAATCATTTTTGTCGGCAATGGTGGAAGCGCTTCAATTGCAAACCATTGTTCAACAGATTTCAGTAAATTTTTAAAAAAAAGGTCAATGACTTTCAATGAGCCTAACCTAATTACATGTTATGCGAACGACTATGGTCATGAAAATTGGATGAAAGAAGCTCTCAAAACGTATGGTGATAAAAATGATTTACTTTGTTTAATCAGCAGTAGTGGTGAATCCAAAAATATTTTAAAATGTGCAGATCAAGCAAAAAAAATGGGACTAAAAATAATTACATTTTCAGGTTTTGGAGGCTCAAACACCTTAAGAAAGAAAGGAAATTTAAATTTTTGGGTAAATTGTAAAAATTATAACATAATTGAAATGACACATCACATATGGATATTATCGATCTGCGATTATATTCTATCATCTAAAATTTAAATGGGAATTACACTAGGTATAAATGCTAATCATGCAGATTCCTCGATTTGCATATTTAATAAAAATAAATTAATTTTTGCAATCGAAGAAGAGAGACTTAACAGAGTTAAACATTGGGCTGGTATTCCCCTACAGTCTATAACTGAGGGTCTAAATTTTTGTAATATCGAAATAAATCAAATTAAATATATTACAATAAATACTAATCCCCTATCAAATTTAAGTAAAAAAATTCCTTATTTTTTTAAAAATTTTCTTTTTTCTAAAAAATCAAAAGAGATTATTAAAAGGCAATCATTAAAGTATAACCTAAAAAGAGAAATCAGAAATCATTTAGGAAAAAATTTCAAAGCAAAATTTTATTATGTAGATCATCATTTAAGTCATATTTCATCAGCCTTTTATCCTTCAGGATTTGATAAAGCAGTTGGTCTAACAATTGATGGATTTGGTGATTTTTGTAGTTTTACAATTTCTGAATGTTCCAAAAAAGAAATAAGAATTGTTGATAAGATTTACTTTCCTCATTCATTGGGTGTTTTTTACGAAGCTTTCACTCAACTTATAGGATTTCAAAAATATGGCGAAGAGTACAAAATGATGGGCCTTTCTTCTTATGGTGAACCAAAATATAAAGACATTATATTAAATAATTTTTTTGTTAATAAAAATTACAAAAAATTAAATTTAAATTTGTTTAACCATCATAAAAGAGAATTCATATATAATTTTTCTGGAGAACCAAAGCAAAACATATTATTTAATGATAATATTTATAAATTATTATCCCTCGATAAAAATAATATTTCAGAGAAAGAAGTTAAAGATCTAGCAAGTTCATGTCAAAAGATTTTTGAATTGATGTTACATAAAATTTTAGAAAAGATTAAAAAATCAAAATATTCAAAAAATATTGTTTATGCAGGCGGATGTGCGTTAAATTCGTTGGCAAATTTAAAAATTGTCAGTGATAGTTATTTTGAAAATTTATACATACCTTATGCCCCAGGCGATGCTGGTGGAAGTATTGGATCTGCTTTACATTTTTTATCAACAAAATATCAAGGTTTTGAAAATTTAGATAATCCGTATATTGGAAATGAATTTACCAATGAGGATATAAAAAATGCTTTATCAATCCGAGAGTATAAAAAGATCAAATTTAAATACTTCGAGGATTATAAAGAGTTAAATAATGAAATTGTAAATAAATTAAATGATAAATGTGTAATTGGAATTTTCAGAGGTAAAATGGAATTTGGACCTCGAGCTCTCGGAAATAGATCTATTATTGCCTCACCTTGCTTTAAAGATATGAAAGATATAATAAATCTGAAAATCAAAAAAAGAGAAAATTTTCGACCTTTTGCACCATCTATACTTGAAGATTTTAAAAGTGAATGGTTTGAGACCACTTTCAAAAATTACTACATGTCATCAGTCGAAAAAATTCAAAAAGAAAAACAAAAACTCGTACCTGCTGTAACGCACATTGATGGTACTGGAAGAGTTCAATGTGTAAAAAATAATATTAATATTAAATACTATGACTTAATAAAAAAATTTTATGAGAAAACAAACGTTCCAATAATTTTAAATACTTCATTTAATGAAAATGAACCAATTGTTTCGAGCCCGAAAGAAGCTTTGGATTGTTTTCTTAGAACAGATATGGATGCTTTAGTATTAGAGAATTATTTTATTACGAGATAATAACTATCTTACAATCCTTAAAATCATCTCAAAAATCATCCAAATTCGAAATCTAATAATATTTCCACCAGTCAAACTGAGCAGAAATTTCCTAATTTTAATTTCTTTAAAGAATTCATTTAAATTAAAATTACTTTTTGATATTTCTGTAAATACCATTGAATTATTAGAAACAACATGTCTGTATCCTTTTACATTTCTTTGCAATGAAAAAAAAATATCTTCACAATATGCTTTACCTTGGAATTTAAATTTTTTAAAACGCTCTCTCAATAAACTTTTAGAAAACATTATACATCCCCCAGGTAACCAATCTACTTCGGTATATTTTTTTCCACTATTATCTCCAGGACCATAGCTTAATGTAAGAGATGTTATTTTACCGTACTTACTGGTTCCATAAGGTGCATCACATATTAATGTTTTATATAAGTTAGTAAAAAAGTTTTCATTTTTTTCAGATGTATGTAATGGAGTATTTCTTTTATTGAAAAATCTTGGTCCAACTAAAAATTTCTTCCCTAATATTTTTTTCGTGATTAGTAGTTTTTGAATCGTATCTCTCTTAAATTTAATATCATCATCACATTGAATTACTAAATCAGATTTACAGTATGAAAAACCCAATTTTCTTTGCTCTACCTGCCCTTTATGGCTTGATCTTATAAACTTAACGTTTCGAAACTTTTTAAACTTATTTTTCTGTATATCGTTAAAATGAATACAATAAATTTTTTTTGGTTTAACTGCTCCATTATTAATAGAGTTAATTGTTTGATATAGCATTTGTCCATCTAATGTAGGAATAACTATGTCAATACTGCTATTCTTCATTAACTATAAAATAATTAAATATTTCCAAAGTCTTCGGAGGATAAAAATTTTTTTATCCATTTTTCGAGGGTATTTTTATTCATCCATTCACGATTTAATTTTGAATTATATTCAAAATTTGCAAAAACTTTTTTACCATTTTTGATATAATTTTTATCTTTATACAAGTTATTAAAAGATGGTAAAATTTTAAAATATTTTTTATATTCATATGTATAAAAGGAATCCTCTTTTGAAATCATAGACTCGTGAATTTTTTCACCCGGTCTAATACCTATAAATTTAATTTTATTTTTTTTATCAATAGTTTTAGCAATATCGATAACTTTCATAGATGGAATCTTGGATATATATATTTCTCCACCTATAGAGTCTTTTAAAGCTAAGGTAACTAATTCTACTGCTTGTTCTAATGTTATCATAAACCTTGTCATTGCTTTATCTGTAACTGTAAACTGACCTGTTTTTTTTTGTTTTAAAAAAAAGGGAATTACTGAACCCCTTGATCCCATTACGTTTCCATATCTAACAACAGAAAAATTAGTTGCTGAATTATTTTCTAAAAAATTAGCTGAAATAAATAGTTTATCTGAGCACAATTTAGTTGCGCCGTATAAATTTATTGGATTACAAGCCTTATCAGTAGATAATGCAACTACCTTTTTCACTTTACTTTCAATGCACGCGTTAATTACATTTATAGCTCCATTAATATTCGTTTTAATACATTCAACGGGATTATTTTCAGCTGTTGGAACTATTTTTGTTGCCGCAGCATGTATGACAATATCGGAACTTTTTATTGCTCTTAGAATTGAAGAATAGTCTCTTACATCCCCAATTATAAACTTAATTTTTTTTATTTTTTTATACTTTTCTTGTAAATGCCATTGCTTCATCTCATCCCTTGATAATATTCTCAATTCTTTAAAATCTTTATTTTTTGATAACAGAGATAAAATTTTTTTACCAAAAGACCCTGTGCCACCAGTAACTGTAATAATTTTATTTTTAAAAATATTTTTTAGCATTTAAGCTTCTAATTATTTTGTTAAAACACTATTTGAGTTTGAATAATCGGTTAAAATAAAATCTTCGCCTGTACCTAACATATTATGTAATTTTGCACTTTTATCGTTACTCCAAACTAGAACTTCTGGGTCGTCATATAAAAAATCACAATTTTTACAATAATCTATACTATCAAAATTTTTAGTTTCGTGAGCATGTCTTAATTTTTTAAATTCATCTCCATAGTAAACTTCTTCAAAAGTTGAAGAGTCTAGGTGACCTAATATACTCTTTTCTTCGTTTGGTGGTCCCAAAGTTTGACAACAAGGAACTACTGCACCAGTTCTACCTTTTTTTCCACCTGCTCGTACTGTCAACTCCGGTGCAAAAGGTCTACCACAAGTTCGTCTATCTGTTTTCTTTCTTGGATTAGTGTTTTTATAATTTCCACTCCAATTATGCATTCTCCATATATATCCTATTGAACCTACTTTATTAATAACATTGTTTTGATATTCATTAATCTCAAATTTGGTTTGGTTATTATCGGTGATTAGATGGTAAGTGCTTACATCTAAATTTGATTTATTTTGTTTTTTGTAGGAAATAATCTCACTTACGTTGTCAATTATTAAATCAAAATTATCTATATTCATCCATTCTTTATACTTTATTTTATTATATCCAATTACACTAAATCTAACAAAATCAATTCCAGCATTGACAACATCTTTCATAAATTGACCTTTCAATCTAGCGCCATTGCAATACATAAAACATTTTAATCCTCTTTTTTTAACCGCTTCAATGTACTTTGGTAAGTCCTTAGCCATTGTTGGTTCACCACTACCTTCAAGATTAATTTGAGGCTTCCCATATTTAGGAATTATATCATCTAATATTTTTTCAAAATCTTTAAGCGGCATTTTTCTTGTAAAGCTAGATCCTCTCCCAGGGTTGGATTGAGGACACATTTGGCAAGTATAGTTACATCCTCCAAATACTTCCATAACAATTCTTTTAAGCTTTAAATCCATCGTTTTCAGAGATACTTTTTAAGAGTTTCTATGTCAATCATTCGAAAGTAGTTATTAGTAAAATCATTATTAAATTCAATTAAATTTGACTTAAGATAGTCATTTAATTGATTTTCATTATTTACGGACTTGTAACCATCAGGAAAATCATGAAAAGGGTTAATATTTAAATCTGAAAATCGATTATAATATATTGGTGCTAAACCATGCCTAGCAGCCTGTACTGCAAGTGTAGAACCTCTAAAAACAAATGCCTCACATATTTTAAAATCATCTTCAATATTGCTATTTTTGGATAACATTATCCTATCATTATTATTATTTTTAAAAATTTTATTTAATTGGTCTAAGAAAATTGGATGAAATCTTATTAATATTTTAATTTCTTTATTTTTACCAAGAATTTTCTTTGCAAAATTAAGAAATAAATCATTCTCCTCTACATAACCCTCTGGAATAAATAAAAGTTGTCTAATTTTTTTGCCTTTAAATGTTTTTCTTTCAATGAATCTATTGCTTCCTAGGACATCAATTTTAATATCTTTATCTTCTAGATTTTTTTCCAAAAATTTTAAGCCTGAGGATCCTGCTGTAAAAATTATATTAGGTGAAAATTTTTCAGGCATTTTCAATTTAATCGCATTTTGATGCTTAAAAATTATCGAATGTGAAAAAGCGTATCGTTTAATAGAATTTTTTGTATCATAGGATGCTGCATAAATTAATCTTTCATATGAGTGACCTTCAAAAGTAGTAAAAATAATTTTAGGTTTTATTATATTAAGTAAAAAAAAAGTGTTATGGTAAATTCTTAAGTTCTTAAAATGCTCTTGTGAAAAATTATTTATAATAGACAAAAAAATAATTTTTCTCTCTAAATCTTTTGCTTTAATAAAAAGCTTAATAAGTTGAAACATATGAGAATTTAAATTTAAAAAAATCTTTATCTCATTAATAAGAGATAATTCATCGTTTATGTGTAGCTTTTCACCGTCTGATTTATGATGCTTTATATAAAAAATATCTAAGTTTTCAGAGTTTATTTCTTTCGTGATGTGACTAAAGTAAAAATCATTCTGTTTATTATTTTCATCGTAATTTTGATGAAGAGAATGAGAAAAAAAAATTATTTTTTTATAAGAAAAATTATTTTTTTTTTTATTTATTTTGAATATAATAAAGAAAATTTTTAATATTGAGTACAAATAATTAGCAAAAAAAATAAATATACCTTTTATAAAAAAACTTTTTTTAAAAATTAGATCAAACTTCTTTAATGAAAAAATATGCTCTCTAATTACATTCAGTGTTGGGTTTGAAATAAAATATAAATCGCAATTTTTCTTAATAATATTGTTGCATATTCCACAAATTGAAAAATACTTTTCAAGATTCCACTTTAATTCAGGCATTAAATCTCATTATTATTTTTTTATTTTTTTTTTTATAAAAATTAAATCCAGCATTAAAAAAAGCGATTCTTGCTCGCATATTATTTTGATTTACACCTAAATAAACATAGTTGATATTAAAATTTTTTTTTAATAGTTTTATTGCTCCAAATATTATATTTTTTGAAAATCCTTTACCTCTATACTTTTTATCACCTATAATAACACCTAAATAACAAGAACTATCGTTTCTGTTTATATTATCAAATTTAATATTCCCGATATGTTTATTTTTTTTATTGAATATGCCTATTATTATAGAATCTTTATTTTGATTTTTTTTGACAAACTGTTTTAGATTTGTGAGAGAGTGTACATTCTTGTTGTCAATAAAACGTAATTCCTTCTTAAATTTAAACCATTTAAGATAATCTAACGAAACATCAAAAACTCTGATTTTTTTCAATAAAAAGTTTTTATAATATAATTTATCTTTCATTTACCTTTAAATTATCATTATTTAAATTTGAGCCATATACGCAGCTGTTGTTTAGCAATATAATTAATTCATTTTATATGAATAAATTTTTCAAATTTTTAACTACCAGTTCCCTTTGCTTAAAGAATACTTATTGTCTTGTAATTATTAGCTGTTTAAATAAAATGCAAATATGACAGAAATTTGGTATCACAGTTTATTATTAGCAAGAATATAGCAAATATTATTTATGAAATATTATAAAATTGACGATTATCTCTCAGAACATGAATGCGCCAAATTAATACAGGATGCTCGAGAAATTCTTCAAGGTGAAAGTTTTGTAGAAGTACAAAATTTTAGAAAATTAATACCCTCTGCTAGTTTAGATTATTCCATGTTAATAAACAAATCAGAAGACTGGAACAATCTTCATAACAAGATCAGTTCTCAAAAATTTTTAAATAATATCTTAGAAAAGCTCAAAATCGAGGATAAATCATTTAAAGTTACAGATTTTTTTCACAAGCAAAATCCTGGACAAAAATTAACAAAATATAAATCATTACATCAAAAAAAGCTTGCTATTATAAATACGAAGTCTTTATTAAAGTATACGTGCTACAGAATATTTAGAGAAATTCTCAGAATTTTAAAATTTAAGTTTACTAATAAAAATTATGTAGAACTTCTCTATGATTATTCTATTTCACCTAATGGTTATAAAAGAGAAATACATAGAGACTCTGATGCAAGGACTTTTGTATTCTTACTATATTTAAATAATTTATCTCAAAATGCTTCTGGTGGTGATTTAGAAATATACAAATATAAAAAAGATACTGATAAAATACCCGCTAGACCAAAACAAGATGATTGTGAAATGATTGAAAAAATATCTCCTAAACCCGGTAGGTTAGTAGTTTTTTTAAATTCACATAAAAGTTTGCACGCGGTGAGTGAGATGAAAAATCACAACGGTTTTAGACATTTTTTATACGGTTCGTTTACATTATTAGCTAAAAAAAATCAGTTTTTGTCAAAAAGTCACGGATCATTAGGCACTGAATATAATCTTTTTGATTAAGTAAATATTTAACTTTCATAAAAAAAAGAAAAAAAATCATCTAATTTATCGAAGCTATTAATAATTTCGACATTATGAGCAGCTGGATCATCAGTATCCACCAACCCTGTTGTATCATAATATATACATGGTCTATTTAATGATTTTGCTATTAAAGCAGTAGAGGTAAATGGACAAGAAATACTAAAATCAGTGGTCTGAATAATTTTATTGATATCATATTGAGGGTCGAGTATTTCGATAACTTTATCGTTCTTCAATTTATTTAAATACAACTTATAGCCTTTGTGGTGTGCTAATGAAAAACTCCTTTTCGGTTTAATAAAGATTTCAAGATTAAATTTTTTTTTAAAGCTTACTATATCGCTTATAAATTTTTTTCTGTAATTGAAAGTTAAACTTTCGTACCTGACATCCTCAAGATATGTTTCAAATTTCTTATATGGATTAATATCAAATACAGCAATTTTTTTATTTTTTTTAATGATAGGCTCAGTTTTTGGATATTTTAAAGAGTAATAAAAATTTATACTTCTATTAATTAATTTAATAATATGATTTTTTTGATATTCATCAAAAACTACAAAATTATCCCAAGTAAGGTTTTTAAACATAAAAAATGGAATGTTGGATTTATTTTTTAATCTAAATCCCTCTATGTTCGAAGAATAAAAATAATATATCGCTTTATTTTGAGATTGATTACAAAAGTAAGACCAAATTGGTCGATAGGTCCAGTTATCAGAAAAAATGAAATTGGTATGTGTAATTTGTGCACTTTTAAATTTAAAAAACTTAATAATTTCATCAAAATAAATTAATATATTGAGATCAAATTTTAAAATTTTAAAAAAAACAACTAATAAAACTTGGACAAAGTTTTTACTAAATAATATCAGTTGGTAGAAATTTTTTGGCCCAAAATAAAAATTATCAATATTTCTTACGTTTTTATTGTCAAATATTTTTTTATTCTCTATGAAAATATTTTTTTTTTTTAATTCATTAGTATTGTTCAATTGTTCGAAGAAAAAATTTCTATCAATAAATTTTTGATCAATAAAATTATTATTACCTAAAAAGATATTAGACTCATTATTGATATTTTTATTTCTCCTGATGAAATAAAAAATAGTTTCAAAGTAAATAAAAAAAGATTTTAAAATATTTCTTATAAAAAATAATATTAAATAACTATTCCATACAATATTCGATAGAAAAAAGTTTACCTTAATATAATTATTATCAATAAAGATCAGAATTTCCTTTGGTAACGGATAGATGAATTTTTTTTTTGTACTTATACAATAATAAAATTGAAAACTAAAATTTGATCCTAAAGATAAAAAATAATTACTTAAAAATTGTTTAAAAATATCTTCAGAGTAATTTTTTTTTATAATTTTATTTAAAAACGCATCATTATATTTTAGATCAACATCCATTATTTCACTTTTGATTTTATGTAATGTGTCTAATTTGTCTTGTTCTTTTAATTTTCTATATCCTTTGTAAGACTCAATAATTTTTTTTCTGTTTAATAAAAAATATAATAAGTATATGATTTTGCTTTTCTTTTTTAATTTTCTTAATTTTAATAAAGGATGACTTAACAGCACTAAATATTTATCCCCTTACCTATTAGGATATATTTATTTTCTCTTACTAATGATTGATTGTTGGACATAAAACTATTAATAAATTTTTTACACTCAACATTCAAAATTGGTTTTTTTGGATATTTAATTTTAAAGTAATTTTCAAACCAATCCCAAGTTTTATCATTTGCATCTATCCACTTAAAAAAGTTATTAATAGCATTTTTAGGTTTTTCACTCTGATAAAATTTTTCTATCAATTTTGCATTTTTCTTTGTAATTCTTTTAAATCTAATTTCTCTACAAAGATTATCAGTGACTCTTGAATAATGAAATTTTTTAAATTTTAAAATATCGTGTACGCTCATATATGTTTGATTATCAATTCGATCATAAGTGTCAAAGGTTCTAAAATTTTTGGAACATTTTGCATTAAAATTTTTTACCGCCATTTCACTAAATTTTCTTGTATCCCAGGGTAAAAAGTTTGACAAATAAATACCAATTATTTTATTTTTATAAATTTCATAACTTGTGGGATAAACTAATTCATTTATATCTTTTTCATTTATTAAATTTGATGTTTTAACTATATCTGTTGGATTGATACCTGCCAAATCATATTCATATCTACCTCGATTGGTCATTTCAACTTCATCAGTATATGAGTGTGAACCTACTTGTTCTGTTTGTTGATTATAAGGCCAGATTATTAATGGTATTTTTTTCTCGATAGCTAATTTTACACAAAAAGATGTTTCCCCTGCTAAAAAAGGCCAGTGAATATTTAAATTTGAAAATAATGTTTCTCTTATAATTTTTTTATAAATTGTTGGATTTTTTGTGTGTATATATATATCTGCATCAAAATTTTCTCTAATTAAATCTAAATTTTTTATCCCAGCACTACTATTGAAGTGATGATTGTATGAAACAAGTAGTGGATTGAGGCCTAGTTCATTTTTCACAATATTTACTACATAAAAATATTCTGGAGATCCTCTAATTGGTATTATGCAATCATAACCAGTTTTTTTTTTATATTTTACAACTTTCTTATATAATTTGTTAAAGATTTTTTTCCAATTCAAATTAAATTTTTCCTCATGAATTATACAACCTGAACAAATACCTTTTTTGTTGAAAGTAATGCCAAAAGGATGATTGGCCTTATAAAGACATTTTATACATTCCTGCATAGGATATTACTACTTTTTTCGTTTAATTTTCTTTTAAGATTAATAATATAATTTTCTTTTTCAAAATTTTTATTTCCAAAAGCTAGACCTACTATGGATTTATGTAATTTAAATTCATTTATTTTTTTATAATTAACACCGCCCATCAAAATAATGTCTTTAGAGTTTTTTGGTATTTGGTCAAAAATTTTATTATTAAATTCCCTTACGTTTCCGTCGGCTTGTGTGTCGTAAATTAAATACTCTGAAAAAAAATTATCATCTTCTTTTAAAATTGAACTAATATCATTAATTTCTACACTTTTTTTATATATTTTAGGGCTTATTTTTTTATCCCAAAAAGTAATACACCTAATTAATGACTGACTACCTGTAGAGTCTTTAATTTCACTTAAAAATTTTTTATTTTTAAATTCATTTTCAATTAAAAAACGGTCAATATTCCAGTCTAATAAATATCTTACATCGTCTATTTTTCTTATACTCCCTCCAAAAGCAACAGGTGTTGATATTCCAGATTTAAAAATTTGAGGGATGATTTTTTTGTTTAATTTATTAGATCTAGATATATCTAAAACTATTATTTCATCTACCTGCCAGTTTTCTAAATTTTGTAAAGCAGTTATAATATTTCCCGCAGGTCTAAAATTATTAAAGCCGATTGATTTAACAACTATATTATCTTTTACACACACAACTCCAAATAATCGAATTTTTCTATATTTTTTTTTCATAAAAATAATTTATTGTTTTCTTAAAAACCTCAAACCCTGTATTTTGACTTTTCTCAGGATGAAACTGAAAGCAAACAATATTTTTATGAATTAATACTGCTGGTATGGCCTCACCTTTAATATTATATGTTTCATATTTTTTTTTTGGATCAAGATAATATTCGTGATTAAAATAAAAAGAATTATTTTTTTTTTTAAAAAAAAGATTATTTTTTTTTTTAAAATCTACAATTCTCCAATTATTGTTAAAATAATTTAACTTCCTAACTTTACCTTTTAAAATACTTAAACCAGATTTATTAGACTCCTCTAAATATTCAAATAAAACTTGAGCACCTAAACATATACCAATAATTGGTAATTTTTTTTTTGCACGTAATTTTATTAGTCGACAAATTTTACTATTTGAAGATTTAAAAAAACCTACTGCAGACCCTACGCCTGGTATAATTAATAAATCAGAATTTAAAATTCCAGCTTTGCTAGAAGTTATCTCTGGAAAAAAACCAATTTTAGTCACAAAATTTTTCAATGATCCGGTGTTTCCAAAACCATAATCCAAAATTGCAATATTTAAATTTTTATATGAGACCATACCCTACCTTAAATTTTTTTTTAGGTATTTTATCACTAACATCAAATAATTTTTTGTTTGTGAATTTTTTTAAAACGCTCCAAAATTCATCTTCTTTAATAGAAAGATATTTGCAAAAAGATAAAATATACTTTTTAGAGCAGGCAGTATCGTATCTTTCAGCAATTTTTATACCCTCTTTTCTAGAAATTTTACCTGATCTTATTAATACACTTGCTTGCTCAGTACCTCTTGAAAAACCAAATTTATAATATTTCAAAAGCATATTTATTATAGTCCAGTCCTCATCAACCATCCTTGTTTTTATAAGATCACCAGTATTTTCAGGTTTGTCATTCCTATAACTTAGACCATGCATTAAGGAAATTATTGCATTATTTTCCGATGACCAATTCTCCCATGCTGGTCCAAGAAAAATTGTTTTAATACCTAATTTATTTAAATCCTTCTTTTCAGGAAATTTATACATATTTAATTTATTCATGCAGTTTGCAACTTTTAAAAACCATTTCAAATCACCTCCTGACAAAGTGTTACCTTTGATCAAATTGTTTCCATCCCAGATTGATGATCCTAAAATTGCGTGATCTCCAACTTGTAACGCAGGATTTTCCCCCCATAAAATAAGAGGAATTTTTTTTTCTACTGCAATTTGTGGAACCCCCGAAAATAGAGCTAATTCTGTTGCTTTGAGCCAATTTCCAAAATTATAAAATGCATATTTAACCAGCCTTTTTGACAAAGTAGGTGCTGGACCTAAGCAAAGAGTATCAAACCCAATCTTGGTAAGATTTGACAAATTTCTAACGCCTGTTTCTGATATTTGCTTAGGCGGATAAACAACTGAAACTAATAGTGGGTTTAAACCCAGTTTATCTCTTACCCATAATGCTTGTCTAGTACTATCTTTTCCTCCACTTACTCCAACTAAACAATCATACTGTGAGTTTTTATTTTTTTTTATAATCTTACTAAGTATATTTTTTAATTCATAAAATCTTTTTTCATAATTATCTTTTTTACTTCTCTCATAAAATTCACAAGGAATACATATGCCATGTTTATTGAATTTTCCATTTGGTCTCGAATTTGGTACTAGACATTTTTTACAATATGCAAATTTCATGCAATAAAACTTTTTTTAATTTTTTGATTTCTTTTAACGTCGATTTTAAGTTTTTTACCAATAAATATTTTTTTCAAATTCATATTTATTCCTGTACCGCCTCTTAATCCAACTAGACTATTATAACTAATCCTTTCCCCTTTTCTCATATCGAGGTTAAAGTATAATATTCTCCTTCTTTTTTTAGCTGACTTTTCGGCTGTCGTAGAACCATAATTAATTTTACCAATAGATTTCAATGCTAGATTGCACTCTTTAATTAAATTTTTGAATTCGCTTATTTCAGTAGAGTAAAAACTATCAATTCCTTTTTTCTTTCTCTTAAGACAAATATGTTTCTCTATATATTGACATCCATAATGGATTGACGAAACAGCTAAAGTGTTACCCAGCGTGTGATCGGAGAGGCCAACTTCACAGTTGAATGATTTTTTAATATCTTTCAAAGTTTGTAAATTATAATCCTCAATTTTAGCTGGGTAATCAGTTATACACTTTAAAAATACAATTTCTTTTGCTCCATTCTTTTTTAGAATTTGAAAGCTTTTTTTTAGCTCATTTTTACTGGCAGTGCCTGTTGAAATTATAATTTTTTTTTTTGTTTTAGCTAATCTTGTTAAAAGTTCTTGATTAGTATTTTCAAGTGAAGCAACTTTATAAAATTTGCAATTAAATTTTTCTAGAAAATTAACATCCTCTACAGAAAAAGGAGAGCTAAAAACATCTAATTTAATCTTTTTGCCGTAAGAAAATACTTTTTTATACCAACCAATTGGAAATTGTGTTCTTCTATATATTTCATGCAAGGATTTACCATTCCATGGAGAATTAACATTTTTTACAATTGTATCTTTATTTTTTAAATTTGGTGCCATTCTACTGGGTTTGAATGTTTGAAATTTTACAGCACTAGCTCCAATTTCTTTTAAACCCTTCATAAGTTTAATTGTTTTTTCTAAAGAGTTTTCGTGATTACCTGATACTTCACCAATAAAATAAATTTTTTTCATTTTTTAATCTTTTTTGCTGGATTACCAACTACAGTTTCAAAGTTATTTATATTTTTTAATACAACCGAGCCCATTCCAACAGTTGACCATTTACCTATTTGAACCTTCTCTCTTATCGTTGCATTCATACCAATGTACGCACCCTCTTTCACCTTTATTTGAGCGCCTAAGACTGCATTGTTTGCAAGATAAGAATAGTGCTCTAAAATAGTATCGTGACCAATCATTGACTGTGAAAAAATATTTACATGATTTCCTATTTTAACATTTGGGCTCACATTTACATAAGAACAAATGTTTACACCATGGCCAATTTTTACATTTTTCGAAATTGAGACATTTGGATGAATTAAATTAATAAATCTATTTTGTGGTATTTTTAATGACACTAATTTTTTTAAGGAATTTTGTTTCAACTTGGTCGAAAATAATGAGTATATAAAGTAAAAATTTTTTTTACTAAGATATTTTTGGATATTTTTTTCCGTAATTTTTCCAAGAATTCTTAAGTTTTTTGAACTTTTTTTACTATCATCTAAAAAACCAAATAATTCTATTTTATTTTTTTTTTTTATATCATCTATATTTGAAGCGATTACTTTGCCGTTGCCACCAGCCCCAATGATAATTACTTTTTTCATTATATAATTTTTAAGTCTTGAAGAGCGGCAGTATCATTGCTGAAATACTTTTGGCTTAAGTTTGACGATAGTGTCCAATCTTTGCCTATGTGCCATACTTTCCAAACAATTACATAGCTGCAAAACTTGGAAGAATTATAACAACTTGAATGTAACAAATTAGGATGCATAGCTAAAAAGTCACCAAACTTAAGGTTCATTTTCTTTTTTTTAAAATTTTTATGAAAATAATCGGGAACAAAATTTTGCGTTAGTCTATTTTTTCCATCTTTTGAATAACCTTTAAATTCCAAAAAAGGGTACTCTTTTAAATGACTACCTAACGCAACTTCCATCGTCCCATTATTTGTTTTTTTATCAACAATTATTGGCATCCATAAATTTAAATATTTATTTCTTTTAGGATAAAAATTTTTAGCATTATGCCAATTGTACAAGACTCTTTTGTTTTGGGGTAAATTAATTAAGCAAGTTGGTTCTTGTACTAATAACTCTTCTTTCTTTACATCAAGAATTCTCGATGCAATATCTACCAAATTTTCATTTGAAGATATTTTTTTAAAACAAGGTAGAAATCCAATAAAACCATTAAAATTAAATAATATATCTTTGTTATATTTATCGAGTTGAACACAAAATTTACTTAGGTCATTGTTAGATTTTATTTTATTTATTAATTTTTTATCTGTAACATTTATTTTTTTTCTGAATAAATTAGTGAAAGCAAAAAACTGTTTTTCAATTTCAATTTTGTCTTTTTTAGATAAAAAATTCGAATATGTGAAATATCCATCTTTTTTAAAATTTTTTTTCTCTATCATATCAGTTTTTTTTCAATTTCCTTGCATAAGACAAAATATTCTTAGCTTTTTTTAAATGTGGTGGTCCGACATAATTTCCCTTTTTATCTAAAAAAATATTGTCCTTTGTTTTTTTAGACAACGTTACTATTTTTTCAGCATTTTTAATATCTTCACCAGATGGTGAAAAAATTTCGTTTATAATTGGTATCTGTTTTGGATATACAGCAATCATTCCAGAAAATCCTAAACTTTTACTCTCTAAACAAAAATTTTTACAACCTATCATATTTTTTATGTCTAAATAAGCCATGTCTATTGGATTTACATTATTTGCCCTACAATAATTAACAACTTTCGATCTTGCATATATTAAAGCATTCATATTAATTGTTATGTCACCCTTAGTGTCAACCAGGTAATCCTCGTGACCAAAAATACATCCTTTGATATTTTTAGAAGTTTTAATAATTTCATTAATATTCATAATAGATTTTGTATTTTCAATTAAAGGATACAACTCAATTTCTTGGTACTTATTTTTAAATTTTTTCTTTATTATCTTTATATAATTTAAAATATCTTTTCTATTTTCAATTTTGGATAATACAAAACCTCTCGTATTAGTGTCTACACAACATGAAATTTCAAAATCTGATAATTTAGAGTATTGATTAAGTCTTACCAAAACATTCTTTTTTTTTAATGCTGAAATTTTTTTCTTAATACCTTTCCTCGCAAAATTCTTTAAATTTTTAGGAACTGAATCCTCTAAATCTAGTACAACGTAATCAGAAACTGTATTTTTGGCAGATAAAAAATATCTTTCTTCATGTGACGGTACAAATAAAAATGATCTACTAAACATTTAAACCTTTCTTGGTACTAATACTTTTCTTTCAAAGCTTAATATAAGTTTTTTGTTCTGATTAAAAGATTTTGTTTTAACATGAACTACTCCATTTTTTTTATTTTTTGATAATATCTTTGAAATAACCGTAGTTTCAGCATAAAGTGTATCATTGAGAAATGTTGGATTATGGTGAACAACTTTATTATACTCTAAATTTGCTACTGCTTTACCGCTTATATCTCTGACAGTCATGCCAACAACAGTGCTAATTATGAGCAATCCGTTAACTAAAATTTTTTTGTGCTTTGATTTTTTTGCATAATGTTGGTCTAAGTGCACAGGATGGTGGTTCATTGTCAACAAGCAAAATAAATTATTATCTGACTCAGTAATAGTTTTGCCAGGATAATGTTTTATTTTTTGGTTTATTTTAAAATCTTCAAAAAACTTCCCAAAGTCATTTTTCATTTTTTATTTATAAGTTCGTTAATACAGTTATGTATATTTTTAACTCCATTTGGACTTAGGTAATTACTTTTAAATCCACCTCTATCCATAATTCCAATAAATGGCAAGAAATTGTCCTTTATAGTAAAACTCTTGATGTTTTTAAAATTTTTATCCAAGATTTTCGCTCTTTTTTTTGATTTCGTATTGTAACAAATATTTATGATATTTTTCTTTAAATATAACATCTCATATGTTGTTACCCCAAAAGTTGATATTATTAGTTTACTCTGGTGCAAATCATTAAAATTAAATTTTTTATAATATATATTTGGTTTAGAATTCAAATTAGAACTTATTGACTTGGATCCTCTTAAAAAAATTAGTTTATATTTTAAATTTATTTTATTTTTTAATAGAATTTTACGAATTTTATTTTCATAATTATATGGATCAAAACCTCCAGTCAGAATTGAAATTTGTTTTTTTTTTATTTTTTTTGCTTGTTTAATTTTGTTTTTTTCATTTAAAATATTTTTATTTAATATGATATAGTTTTTTCCAAATATAATTTTATTATTTTTTGTTTTTAATTCCCTAATTTTTTTATGATCTAACTTAGTCAGGTGCATAATTGGATAAATTATAAGATCAGCTAATTTAGCAGACATATTAAAATCATGAAAAATTACAATTTTTGTAAAAGCTGATAATCTATTTAATAATAAACTTTCTATTTTTTCTTTAATATCGAAAATAACAATTTTTTTTTCTGAATTAATATTTGATATATTTTGTAATAATTTTTTTTGGTCATAATTAAATAAAGAAATATTTTTATTTTTATGAATTTTATTTTTATTATTTGTATAAATAAATATTTTATGTTTTTTTTTCAAAATATTTA
>MDTG01271081.1_pt1 | contig 25732 bp, 25 predicted proteins | sample 811421 | NCBI WGS metagenome assembly MDTG01 (sample SAMN05326645, study PRJNA326480) | marine metagenome | isolation source: seawater | place: Pacific Ocean: South East | collected 2011
AGCTGCATTATAAATAATCAAGTTGTTTACACCAGGCAGATTATAATTTTTTGATGCTGATAAATGATAATGGCAAGATTTCTTTCCATTTATAAAAATAGCAATTGCAATAATTTCAGAATTTTTATTTTTTACAACAGACATAAATCCATTTTCAGTAATAATTTTAAATAATTTTTCAAAGTATAACGAAGAAAAAAGGCACTCTTTTTCTGCATCTTTATTGATCATTAAATTTAAATAAAGTTTCTTAAAGATATTAAAATCTTTAATTTCTTTACTTATATATGTTTCTGATGAGCTTTGTGCTCTCTTGATCATATTTTTTACTTTTGATTTAAATGGTAGAAAGTTTTTTTCATTCAATAATCTAAGGTCTAGACTACAAGTAATACGATTTTCTAAAATTTCATATTTTGAAGTTGTATATGCAGTAGTATCAAATAACGGATGAAATCTAACAAATTCTGATATGATGTTATTCGACAATACCCAAGAATGAAATTTATTATTACTTTCTTTAATAAAATCTAAATCAAATTTATTTGAAATTGGACCCCCATAACCATATGCAGTTTCAATATCAAAATAATCATGATTTTTTAAAGACTCAAATTCGGGTGATTTTATTTTTATAAATGGATTTATCCATATTTTATCATTTTTTTTATAGTAAAATAAAAAGCCCTCAGAATTTTCTTTTTTGCAATTTAATGAAACATAATCTGGATGAAAATATATATCATGATATTTTATAGGAAATTCAGATATAATATCAAGCCATTGAGACCTATCTTTTGTAGAGCTTAGAATCATATTTTTTTCAAATTTTTTACAATATATTTCATATCTTCAATATTAAATCTATGATCTATTGGTAAAGCTAAGGTTTTTTCTGAAAATTCTTTTGCATTAGGATATTTACTTAAATTGTAAGTATTTAAATCCCAAAGTATTGGACAATAAATATTTTTTGTTTTAAGAAAATTTCTTACTTTATTTCTTTTTCTTATATTAAAAAATTTTATAAAAAAAAATAATGGTGTTTCTCTTTTTTTATAAATTAAATTTGAAAAAGTTAATCTAATATTTTTTCTCAAAAAATTAAAATTTGATTTGCGAATTAATATTAATGTTTTGTCGGGTATTTTTGTCAAAGCTTTGATTTGTTTTTTTGAGACACATATAGTTTTTTTAAATATTTTTTTTTCTTCTTTTTTAAACAAATTCAATAATTTATACTCAGTATTTAAATTTTTTTTTTTTAAATTTAGATATTCTAGTTTTTTTTTTCTAAAAGACTCTAAATAATTTATTTTAGATTTATACACATTACTTAAATTAATATTAGTCCAACCGCCAAAATTAAATATGCCAAATTTTCTTAAACTTAAAAAATAAATTCTATTTTTTTTAAATTTTAAATTGTTTAATAATAGATGTGATAAATCTTCTATTACAATTAAATTTTTATCAAATCTTGAAATAGATTTATGCCCGAAATAATTAGATAGAATTAAAACTGAATTTTTTTCAAATTTTTTTATATTTGGTTCAAAATTTTTTTTTAAATCATAAAAAATTATTTTTTTAAAATATTTTTTAACAATTTTATGAACTGATGGGCAATTATATATTGGTAAATAAATTGTTTTTTTCAAAATTTTTGGATTATTTTTGAAGATTAATTCAAGAGCACTTCGTCCACTTAAAGTCCATGTTCCATATTTAAATTTATCTAAAATAGGATTATTTTCATAAAATTTATTCCCATAAAATTCACCACCTATTGAAAAATTGTTAATCATAGTTTTTCAAGTGCTTTTTTAATAGTTTGGGGTTCTATAGTAGAAAATATTTTTTGATATACCATATCAATATTTTTAAGTTTTTTTATATTTAATTTTTTCACTGCTATTATTTTTCCATCATCAACTTTATCATTCATATAATGAACAGTTACACCAATTAGAATTTCGTTATTATTTATTGCCTCTTTAATAGGACTAAAACCTTTATATTTTGGTAATAAAGAGGGATGTGAATTAATTATCTTTATTTTTTTATTTAAATATTCGCCGGGTATAATGTATGGAAATCCACTGGATAAAATTAAATCTACATTAGATTCTTTTATAAATTTAAAAATTCTTTTTTTATTTTTTGAATTAACATATTTTAATTTATATTTATTCTTATCCACATACCTATCTACATATGATTTTTTTGTGGTAACAATAGATTGAACCAATGAATTTTTTTCTAATATTTTAAATGCTTCAATTCTAGTGCCAATAAAAATACTTTTCATTCAAATTTTTTCAAAACCCTAATAATTTTTTGAATTTTTTTCTCGTCAATATTATAACCACTTGGTAGACAGATAGCTTTATTTATTAATCTTGTTGATTTATTTATTTCAAATTTTTGAAATTTTTTCATTTTTAACTGTAAGTGATTTGCAAACCATATTGGTCTGGTTTCAATTTGATTTTCTTTTAATTCATTTATTAATTTTTTTCTATTTATTTTTTTTGAAAATAAAATTATATTTAGCCAATAATTAACTTTTGTCTGTGATCTATTTAATATTAATTTAAAATTTTTCAATTTTAAAAATTTTTTTTTATATTGAGCATGAATTTTTTTTTTTTTTCGTAATATTTTATTAATGTTTTTTATTTGTCCCAGTCCAACTGCTGCACTTAAATTATTTAATCTTGTATTATATCCAATGTCATTATGCACAAAATAAAACGGATCATTTTTCGCTTGGGTTGATAAATATTTTGCTTTTAACGCGTATTTATTATTATTAGTTATAATCATCCCACCTGCTCCAGTTGTAATTATTTTATTTGCATTAAAAGATAAACATCCTAAATCTCCTATTAAACCAGAATGCACCTTATTTTCATAAAAAGAACCTAAACTTTCAGAAGCATCTTCTAATATTTTAATATTTCTTTGTTTGCATAATTTTTTTATTCTAATTGTATCTGCTAAATTTCCAAATACATGAACTACAATAATAGCTTTAATTTTTCTTTTTGTTTTTTTATTAATTGTATATCCATTTTTAAAAGTTGTTTTGTTTTCAATAAACTTAATTGTTTTTTTTATATCTATATTAAAATCCTCATCACAATCCATAAATATAGGTTTAGCGTTTTGATATAAAACGCAGTTTATAGGAGCTATAAATGTAATTGAAGGAACTATGACCTCATCACCAAGCTCAATATTTAAAAGCTTTAAAGAAAGATCTAATGCTGAGGTACCTGAATTGACTGCGACTGCAAACTTAGCTTTTGTAAATTTTTCTATCTCTCTCTCAAATTTTGAAACATATTCACCCCCGGTAGAAACCCACTTTGTCTCAATACATTTTTTTAAATGCTTAATTTCATTACCAAAAAAATATGGTTCGTGAAGTATAATTTTTTTCATTTATCTTAAATTTTAATTAGTCATAGCATCAAATAATTCATTTTTTTTAATTTTTAAATCATCAAACGACCCTTGATCCTGAATTTCACCATTTTTAAGGATAATAATATTGTCTGCATTTTTCACTGTTGATAATCTATGTGCTATAATTAAAACAGTTAAATTAGATAATGACTTTAATTTAATTAAGGATTCTTGTATTTCTATTTCAGAAAGATTGTCGAGAGAGCTTGTGGCTTCGTCTAAAATCAAAATTTCTGGATTTTTTAAAAAAATTCTTGCTAATGATAACCTCTGTCTTTGACCTCCTGATAGCTGAGTGCCATTTTCCCCTATATTTGTATTAATCCCATTTTTTAATTTTTTAACAAAATCATAAGAATTTGACAGTTTAAGTGCATTTATTATCTGATCATCATTGACTTGATTTTGATCTTCGCATACCCAGATCAAGTTATTTTTTACGGTATCATTAAATAAATGAATGTCTTGTGAGACATATCCAATTTTTTTTCTATAATCAGATATATTAAGATTTTTTAAATCTATTCCATCTATTAAAATTTCTCCTTCTCTGGGTACTAAAACTCCACACAACAAATCTGCTATGGTCGTCTTGCCTGATCCAGATTTTCCTACTAATGCAACTGTCTCATTTTTATTTATTGAAAAGTTAATATTTTTCAGGACATTTTTTTCTGGATTATAATTAAAATATAAGTTTTGGATTTTTAAGTTTTTTTCCAATGATTTAAATTTGTTGTTTCCAAAATTTTCTAAGTGCAGATTTGTTTTATTTAGAATTTCGTTTAATTGTTGATAACTTGGAAGAAAATTATTAATACTTACTTGAATTCCTATTACAGTATTAAGGATTGTAACAACTGAAATTAAACTATAAAAAATTGCTGCTAACTCGGACAAAAGTACTCCCTTATTGATAAAAAAACCAAATACAACTAGAATAATAACAATACCTGCAGGTCTATAAAAAGCATTAATGATTTGAGCTAGCATCTGAGTTTTTAAAGTTGCTTTTACGTGTGCTGCAAATTTATTGAGATATGATTTTTTAAAAAAGTTCTCTTTTGAATTAATTTTTATAGTTTTTATAGATTTCAAAATATCAATAAATTTTCCCAACATCACATTGGCAGTTTCTACATTCATCTTTCCATATTTGTGACTTAAGGGATTAGCAAATTTTAGAATAACTAATGCAAAAATTAAAAAAACAATTAAAGTTATTAATGTTACATTCAGGTTTATAAATAAAGGAACTGAAATAAATATTGCTAATTGAAAAATTAATGCAATAGAGTTAGCAATATGTCCAAGAGAACTACCTATCTTTTCTGTTTCTTTTAAAAATGTATTTGTTAGATATCCATAATCAGAATTAGCAAAGAACAGCCACTCACATGAAAGAATACTTTGAAGAGTTTCATCATTTAATTTTTTTATAAATTCATATTTAATTGCTAGTATAATATATCTTACAAGCGATGTAATAATTGCTACAAAAAATTGTGTAATTGCAAAAAAACTTGCAAAAACAAAAAAACTTGGACTTATAGAAAAATATTTAAAAAAATTTATAAACTTTTCTGTAAATATAGATGGTTTTGATAATTCACTATCAATTATAAAATCAGCTAATGGTATAATAGAAACTACAGAAGAAGAAATTACTATTGCTTGAACAAGCAAAAGAACCACCATAAAAAAAAAATTTTTAGGAGACTTTAAAATTAAGATTTTACAAACATTAACTAAATTTTTAAACATTTTTTATAATTATTTTTTATTTTATTATTAACTATTTTAAAAATAACTTGTTATTTAACAATACAGTCCAGTTTTTTTTAAAATTTAAAGCTTTATCGTCAATAAATATATCGTAAGATGGCTTACACATTAAAAGTTTATGGTATTTAACACCCCAATTTTTTAGTTGTTTTTTTGTTAATATAAATCCTTGCTTTTTTGCCTTTATACAATTATCTCTATTTCTTCCCATAAAACGTGCTGTAAAAAGTTTAATATAAAAATTATTATTATATAATTTATTTATTATATTTATTGATTTAATAATTGGTTTAGCATTTTTGTAATCGTTTTTATAAGTTTTACAAATAACACCATCAATATCAAAACAAATAATTTTTTTATATTTAATTTTTTTATTATACATTAACTAAAATTGTTATTTCCATCTAAATACATAATTGAGTTAAATTTGAAGCCTTTTTTTCTAAATTTTTGAAATCTATCTCTGAAGATTTTTTGTTCATTAAAAATCTTTTGTGTATTAATTTTTCCTTCAATTATATTTATACAGAAATTCATATAATTCTTATAATACTCAGAGTCATTTTTTATAATTTCTACATTTTTAGATTTGTATTCTTCACTACTATTAGCATAAAACAGTTTTTTTTCTGCTAAGTCTTCTAAATTAAGATAATTACTCGTTTTTTTACAATAAGTATTAAGCATACAATTAATGACATTTTTATGAGTGTACATTGATCCAATTGTTGGAGCTATCTGTGCAAGAGGTTTTTTAAATATTCTAGGAACTAATTCTGGTCCAGTGCTTGTAGAAATGCATAATGCACAGTTAGCCATCAAATAAATATCTGCAAAATCAGAAACATATGATGAGAATGGATAATCAATAATTTTTGGGTTTATTATGCCAACTCTTTTCTTTGAATCTCTACCCATTCTTACAAGATAATAACCTCTTTCAATAATCAAATTTATCATGCTATTGAAATCATCTATATCAAAATTTCTATGTTCATGATAATCCCATATTTCATCTGGAAACCTTTTGTTTAAGTAATTATCATCTCTTACAAAAAGACAAACATATTTATTATTTTTAATACCCATTTTTTCTAACAACATTCCTCCGTTAATTTTATCTTTTTGATTGAATTGTAGTATAACCTGACTTCTCATTACTAAATCATGTCTATCTTCAGCTCCACTTTTTTTAAATATATGTGATGCAAACCTAGGAACTAAAAAATTTTTAAAAAATGAATTTTTTTTAGCAAAGATACATATTAGGTCATACAAAGGTCTTAAAAAAAACGGATTTGAGAAATTTAATATATTATCAAATTTTAAGAACAAATATTTGTTTGAAATAGGTTTATTATAAATGAGTATATCTTTATGAGTTTTGTAATTTTTTTTTTTAAAAAAATTTTTAATCAAACAATATAACGTTGTATTAATAGCTAGATGACCTATTCTTTTTGAATTAACTAAACCAATTCTAAATTTATAAAAAATTCTTATTATCGATGCTAATAATAATACTGGTAAATATGTAATGAGAACAAAAAAATAAATTATATTTTTAATCCTTCGCTTTATTTTTACAATAATAAATTTTAATCCTTTAATTTTTATCTCTTTTTTTTGTCTATCTAAAAATTTTTTTAGCATTTAGCTCTATTAATTAATAAATTTTATAATTTACTAATATATTTTAGTTTATTTCTAACTAAAAAAAATAAAGCCAAAATGTAGTAAATTTTAACAAAATATAGCGCTATAATTTCGATCTGAATAACAAAATATAATAAAAATTTAATAAAAAAACTTAGACAATTAATTATTTTATTATTTTTGTAACTATAACTAAGTTTTCTCACTAAATTTCCTTTTATAAAAATAGATAATTTGTATGACCATTTATATTTATACATTGCATTAAAATAATAATTTTTTTGATTTGCATTAAAAATTTCTGAAAACGCATTTTTCAAATAATTTTTTATAGTTTTAAATCTCAATCTTGAAAAAAAAATTTTTAAACCATATTTCGTTGGAAAAAAAAGAAAAAGTAAAAAAACTATATAACTGACTAGATCATTTTTAACTTTTGATATTGGTTTATAATTTAATTTTTTTAGAAATGGTAACAAAGTAAACTCTAAAATAAAAATTTCATATTTTGAAAATGAATTTAAGTCTTGTTCAATATTAAAACTATCGCTAATAAAACTTTTTTTAGAACTATGACCTTTATAAATTTTACTTCCATACCACTCTTTATTATTAAATGATGGAATATAATTTTGTGAATTACTAAATTTAATGTTTAAAAATTTCGATATTTTTTTTAATGTTTCTTTATTTTTTGTCTTCAAATCCTCAAATTTAATCAATTTAAATTTTTTATTGGTCTCTAAATCACAATATAAAAATTGGAGGTACAGATCTCTTAACCTTGTAATATATCTGTAATTTTTTAGATTTTCATAATCTGTGCAATCAAAACGAGCTTGATCAATTTTATCATCAGCATATGCTCTTCTCCAAAAATTATAAGTTGGATGTCTTGTTGTTGCCAAAATTTTTTCGTTTTTAAAATCGTTTTTTAAATATATTGAGTAAGTATCAATATTATGAACATGATAAAGAGTATATTTTTTTTTATTATTTATTGAATACTGATACGACTTATGAATTGCATTTATCAAATTTTTTTGATTAATATTTTTTTTTTTTAAACTTTCAATAAAGTTTTTCTTAAATTTTTCTTTAGAAATTTTTATATATCCTTTTTTATTTTTTCCTAAATTGTTTAGACCGTTGAAACCTTTTAACTTTCTAGTATCAAATATTGATGCATGATGTTTATAAATCAAATTAAATATCTTTAATGGTTTTAAATTTTGATTTTTATTCCATTTTTCAAAAAGAAAAGGGAAATAAATCAATGGATATGCTGGGAGTGTGAAAACTTCTTTAAAATTACCCAACTGAGCTTGCAGAAGTTTTGAACCTGCACCTGAAAAATTAAGTAAAATAAAATATTTTTTTTTAATCACTTTTTTAATTGGATCGTTTTATGATTAATTTTATTTTTGAATTATAACTTAAATCATTTTTGTTATGATTGATAATTTTTTCAGTTTTAAAATCATCGTAAAAAATATCTTTACCAACGACATTATTTTTATTTTTATAAGTTTTATGTGTCTTAACAATCTTATAAAATTTTTTTCGTTCTACTTTGAATGGTAATATTTTATTTTTTAGACAAATAGCTTTCATTTTTTTGTTAAAATATACTGTGGAAGCTATAGGAAACTTTTTTGACTTAATACTTAACATGCTAATTCCAAGTACTCTACTTATTTGAATTTCTCTATCTTTTTTAGCGTAACCCAAGTCAGTACTAATATATTTCCTTACTAAATCACCATCAATTAAAATACTATTATTTATTTTTTTAAATAGATAATTTGAAATAAATGATTTTCCTGAACCAGAGAGCCCATAAAGCCATATTCCTTTAATTTTATCTTTCTTTTTATTTAACATTATCAAAATCTTTTTTTTCAACTATAGTAAGAGAGTTGGCCCTAGAATTCTTTCTTGGAAAAACAACATTAATTAAATAAGCCTTATTATTTAAATTAAATATTGATGATTTGTTTTTTTTTATGTTTTTATATAAAAAATCATATAAGTATTTTTTTGGGAACTTAACATAATATGCGACTGAATTATATTTTAACTGAATTTTTTTAATAAGATTTCTATTTTCAGTAAATAAAACTAGGTTATTTAAACTTTTAAAATTAAGTTTTTCATAAAAGTAACCTTTTTTTGAAAATAAAATTACTGTTTCATTTTTGATATTATTTATCAAATTTTCTATTTTTAGGAGCTGCCTTTCCTTATTTTGAAATTTATTTTTAGAAAGATATTGGCTTAACCATCTGATAGTATTTTTTGCGTAATTAGAGGTTGCAGTTTCGTCGCTAAGCATCATAAACTCTATCTTTTTTTGGAGATAATATTCTAAATTAACGATGTCACTTTTTGTAGGTTGAGTATTATTTATTAAGGAGTTTAAATTTTCTGTGGCTACTATTACGGGTGTTCCAACTTTTTTTGCATCCTCTATAATATTCTCAGAAAATTTAAATAACTGGTTCACCCCTACCTCTGCTGATAGATCGCCTCTATCAATCATTATTGTATCACTGTATTTGATTATTTCTTTTCTATTTTTATATCCCAAAAAATTTTCTATTTTAGATACTAAAATTAAATTTGGGTATTTTTTTCTTATCTTAGATAAAACAGATATATTTTGAATAAAACTTAATCCAACACAATCAATATTTAATTTTGATATTTTTTTTAAATTTGAAAAGTATAATTTTTCTTGTAGCGTATTATCATATTCTGAAAATGGTATATTCAAACCTTTTTTGGGTTTTAATACAAAATTTTGCAAAGCGACTCCTGTTAAAACTTTGTTTTTAAATTTTAATAATTTAAGCTTAATGAGTCCATCAGATAAATAAAAATACTTATTTCTTTTAGTATTTTTTGGAATTGGATTTGATATTTTAATGATATTTCCCTGAATACTTGATTTGTTGTAAACAAATTTTAAAACTTGACCTTTTTTAATATCTAAATACTCGTTATTTAATGTTCTTGGTTTAATCCCAGGTATGTCAACAAGTATTAGCTTATTTTTATCAATTTTTCTTATTTGATTTATTGTTTTTTTGTGCCAGGAAAAAGTTCCATGAGATAAGTTAAGTCTTATGATATCGGAATTTTTTACAAAATAGTTTAAATTTTTTCCATCTGAAGAGGGCCCGATAGTCGTAACTATTTTAGTCATTTATATTTTAAAGTATCTTCTGAAGCTTCTTATCTGCATGAACATATAAAAATTTACTATTTAGGCATTTTCTAAATTCTGTACCTGATACATTAGTAAGCTTTTTGTGTCCACAACTATCCTTGATTAAGTATTTTTCACATATTTTACAATAATAGCCGCCTTTAGATGTAAGTATTTTAATACTAAATTTATTTTTATATTTTTTAGCAGCTTTGATTGCAGCTAAATTATTATATAAATTTTCTGCTCCCGCGTGATCTCTTCCAATATAAAAACACTGAAAGCCTAAATTTTTTCTTATTATCAAATGATGCAAAGCTTCTCTGGGACCACCGTAATAAAAATTAGTATAAATAGGAAAAAATTTTATATTTTTGTATTTTTTTTGCATAAAATTTAACGCTTTTTTAATAAACAAATCACTAAAATCATTTTTTTTTTTAATTCCAAAAATTGGATTTAGCACAAGGTAATCAAATTTTTTCAAAATAAACTTAAAAACAGCTTCATGTCCATAATGAGGTGCATTTCTTATCTGCATAGCACAAATCTTCTTTTTTGATTTATTTAAATTTTTTACACTTTGTCTAACATTCTCAATATTTTTTTTATACCAATTAAATTTTTTTTCATATTTTTTTTTTAGAAATACATTGCTAGCAAATTCATTTCCATACCTGAAAATTTTTTTGTTTCCTATGTAATTTAGATTGTCTGTATTAAAAATTTTTCTTGAAAATTTTTTTTTACAAATCTTAAAATAATTGGCTTGTGAATAGTCAAAATACTTTATATTTTTTGGCAAAAGCTGAGGTATACCATAAAAAGTTTTTTTATAAAATTCCTCTATTTCAACAGAATTAACAAAATTATCTTGGTGATCAAATAATTTTGATTTCAGATTTGCAAAACTTATTAGATATTCTTCATCATCTTTCATGGTAAGAATCTTTTAGCTTCTTCTAAATCATATATAGTATTAATAAAAGTGTTTTTTTATTATTAATAATTTACCTTTTGTAAATAAACTTAAAACCTTTAAAGCTTCTAGTCTTTTACTAATAATGATTGAATTTATTTTACCAGATAAATATTTTTTTTAAGAAAGTTTATAGATATTTTTGACTTAATTAAATTTTTATTACTTTTATAAGTATCAAATTCAAAGTCATTAAATTTATTTCTTTCTCTTGATAATTTTTTAATAAAACAATTGGATATAATTTTATTAAATTCTTCTCTTAATTCTAAATCTTCTTTTGAATCTTTAAAGTCAAACTCTAGCAAACTAATCATTTCCTCTAAGCTCTCTTTCAATTCTTCACTTGAATTTTCAATTAATTGAATGTTTTTTTTTTTTAATTCAGATCCTATAACGTCAGATATATTGAGATTAAAAATTTCTTCTATGGATAATTTTTTTTTCTCTTTAATTGAATATTAATGTTTTAATGAATAAAGCATTTTTGATCTAGCACTGTATATAATAGGAAATAACGGGCAACTATCAGTTGATAATATTGGTTTTCTAAAAGTTAAAGCTGGCAAAGAATCATACCCTCCTGGGGTACCAAATAAAAATGAACATCTATGACCCATATATATATCAAGAAAATCAGTTCTATGTTTAGTTGCATAATCAATAAATTTTTTATCTTCTAAATTTTGACTTTTCTCAACTGCTGCACCCATCCTAAATACATAATATCCCTTTGACGTAGCGTAATTTATTGCCTCGATATAATTATCAAAATTACTATCTCTGTAATCATGGTAGGAGTAATCTTTATGAGGAAAGGTTTTTTTAAGATAACTCGAATCTCTTATATATAAAAGTATAATTTTATCAGAATTATTAATACCAATACTCTTTAAAAAGCTTTCTCCTTTATCTAGGTATTTTTTGGGTAATTCTATTATAGGTCTATCATTTCCAAAATTGATATTTGTTTGTGTAAATACTCTTTTGCTATGTGGAATTATGATTAAAAGAAATTTATTAAAGTAATCTGTAAATTTTGAAAATTCAAAAAAAATTTTATAAATTGGAAAAATTATTACTCCATCAAGTATAATTATTTTTTTTTTTATTAAATTTAGATAAAATTTGTTAGAAATATTTTTTTGAGTAAAAAAAATATCTAAACTTTTTTTCTTAAATACTTTTTTTTTAAAATAGAACTCAAAATCTTCAATAAATTCACCAAATCTTTCACTTGGTAATGAACAAAGTCTTAAATTTATAATTGGAGAAAATAGTATTATTAATATAAAAAAAATAGGTGATAAAGCATAGAACAATAATTTTATAAGAAACATAATAAAATTTTTAATTATAAAATTTATTTATCTCGTTTGATATTCTATAAATTTCATTTGATCTCAAGAATTGATTTACTGGTAATGTCAAAATGTTTTTAACTAATTTCTTTGCAACTAGAAATTCATTTCTTTTTGGTGGGTTAAATTTTTTTTTATATGCTTTTTGCTGAAATATTAATTTTGGATAATGGATAGCAGTACTAATTCCTTTTTTTTCAAGGTATTCTTTTAATTTATCTCTATTTTTAGCTTGTATGACAAAAGTATGATAAGTATTAAATTCATTTTTACCTTCTTTTGGCAAAATAATATTTTTTTGTGATTTGAGTAATTTAAAATATAGTTTTGCATTAATTCTTCTTTGAGAAATTACTTTTTTAAGTTTTTTAAACCTTATATTAAGCACCGCAGCTTGCAAATTATCCATTCTCGAAACATGACCAAATGATGAGACAAAATTTCGATTTACTATACCATGATTTCTTAAGGAGGCTGCTTTATTTGCGATTTTTTCATCATTTGTTACCAAATATCCTCCATCTCCCATTGCATTAAGATTTTTTAAAGGATGTGCTGAGAAACAACCTACCTTGCCAAAAGTCCCAACTTGTTTGTTATTATATTTGGTACCAATAGACTGAGCAGCATCCTCAATAACTGGTATTTTATATTTTTTAGAAATTTTAATTATTGTGTCCATTTCACTAGATCTTCCAGAAAGATGAACGGGCATTATTGCTTTTGTTTTTTTTGATATTTTTTTTTCTATCTCTCTTGGATCTATGTTTTGATCATCTTTTACATCACAAAAAATTGGAATTGCACCTAAATGAACTATAGATGCTGTTGATGCAATAAATGAATTAGGAGTGGTTATTACTTCATCTCCTCTTTTTACCCCCAGCAAATGCAAGCCCAAAGTTAAAGCATCAGTACCGCTGTTTAAAGCTACACACCTTTTTATATTTAATAATTTGCATATATTCTTTTCGAATTTTTCAACTTCTTTTCCTAAAATAAATTCTGATACGAGAAAAAGTTTATTTAATGCATAAAAAATTTCTTTTTTTTCCTCTTTTGTTTGCTTAACTAAATTTACGTATGGAATATTTTTATTCATTTAATCGAATAATTTAATGAGTTATTATTTTAACATTTTAATAACTTCTCTCATCCAGGGACCCATGTCTTTATAGTGAGCTGTTGTGATTATATTTTTGTCAATAACCGCTGGCAAATCTGTATAGATAGCACCTGCATTAATTAAGTCATCTTTCATACTATAGTACCCAGAAATTTTTCTATCTTTAACTACTTTTGCAGAAATTAATAGCTGTGCCCCACTACATATACAAGCTATGATTTTTCCTTGACTATTAAATTTAGAGATAAAATCAATAATTTTTTGCTCCTGCCTTACTTTTTCCATAGCTTTTACACCTCCAGGCAAAACAAGGATTTTATAATCCTCAATTTTAACTTCGTTAATACTAATAACTTTTTGTTCTTTATTTGGGGGCAGTGTTGTACCTAAAAAACCTTTTACTGGTTTTCCTTCTAACATGCATACATCTACATCCATACCTTCTTCGAGAAGACGATAATAAGGATAAATGAACTCATGATCTTGAGCAAGATTTCCTGAAATTATAATTCCTTTATTCATGAATTTTTATAACATATTCTCCTTTAATTCTTTAGATGATAAAAAAGGATACATGTCCTCATATTTTGTTGGAATTGACTTGCCATCAGGCATTCTTTTATTGATTGCTTTGGGCATTTGCTCTTGATTGTGATCAATAATTAGTTCACATATAATTGGCTTATTGTTAGATAAAATTTTTTTTAAATTTTTCTTCAAGTTAATATTATTTTTAATTTTGTAATATTTTATATTATGAGACTCTGCTATTTTTTTATAATCAGGAAAAGAAAGTCCAGTTTTTTTATTTGATCCCATAATTCTACTTTTAAAACCTAACTGTTGTGTTTGCTTTATTGTCAAGTAACCACCGTTGTTATAAATAAATGTCTTGATAGGAAGCTTATTATGCATAACAGTTGCGAATTCTTGAATATTCATTTGCAACCCTCCCTCACCAGTAATACATATAATTCTTTTTTTTTGGGAAGCATAGCAGGCTCCAATTGCTGCAGGTAATCCCCATCCCATAGGTGCATGTCCAGAGTTTGTAAATAATTTTTGACCTTTTTTAACTTTAAAAGCTTGATGCGTGCCTACAAACGACAATCCCATATCAGTTACTACAACATCTTTTTTGTTTAATACATCAGATAAAGTGTCAATAAATACATAAGAATTCACAGTCTTTTTTTCCTTTTTGAATTTTTCTAAAACTATAGGATATTTATGTCTTACATTTTTACAATATGAAGTCCAATCTTTAGTTAGACTAACTTTATTTGGAAGATATTCATAAAGCTTGTTTAAAAAATATTTTGCATCTGAACATATTTTTTTATCAAGATTAACATTGCTTTTTTTTACCTCTAATTGATCAATATCAACCATAATTTTTTTAGCTTTTCTTGCAAAATCCTTTGAGTTATACCCTGTTACCATAAATGGCAATCTAGTGCCTATAGAGATATATAAATCGCAATTTTGAATTATAAAATTAGTTCCTCTCTCAGCAAAAGCTCCTGGTCTTCCAACATAACAGACGTGATCAGACTCAATTAGATCAGATGCATTCCATGTTAATGCGAATGGTATTTTGTATTTATTTAACAACTTTCTTAGGATATTCTGTGCATTTGCAATTTTTACACCTTGTCCTAAATGCAATACAGGTCTTTTGCTTTTCGCTAATAATTGAGCTACTATTTTAATTTCTTCATTTAGTTTACTTTTAGAATTTTTTTTTGATTTAACATTGTATCCTTTTAAATTTTTTATATTTATATTGGCATTTTGGATATTTGCAGGAATATCTATCCAAACAGGGCCTGGTCGACCCTCAATAGAATGATGATAAGCTTTTTCCAAATGATATTTGATAGAATTAGGATCTTTAATAATAACTGAATATTTTGTTGATGACTTTATCATACTAACTATGTCAAATTCTTGAACTCCAATTTGTCTCAACCCAGAATTACCAATAGTTTGATTTAGATAAACCTGTCCAGATATAAATATAGTAGGAACAGAATCAATCCAACAACTAGCTACGCCAGTTGTGCAATTTGTCCCTCCTGGTCCTGTTGTAATTATTGCAGCACCTGGCTTATTTTTTACCCTAGAATAACTTTCTGCGGCAAATGAAACTGCTTGTTCGTGATGACATGAAATATATTTCAATTTTTTAGCTTTATACATCGCATCACACAAAAATATTGAGCCTCCACCACTAACTGTAAAGACTGTATCTATTTTTTTTTTTTCTAGAAATTGAATTACGTAGTCTGCGAGTCTCATTTTAATTTTTCCTGTGTTCAATAAAATTATACACCAAGTGATTTAGCAGAAGAAAAATAATAATCTCCCTTAAATTTAATTTTTTTGAAAAGTAATTTCCATTCTCTCTTCAGTAATATAGATGTACCAATCAAGGTCCATTTATAAAACTTATTTCTCTCTTCATCATTTTCACCTGAAGCAAGCACAATATAACTTTTTTTAGAAACTCTCTCTATTTCTTTAAGAGATTTAATTACATCACCTAAATTTTGCATATAAAGAGAATTAAAAGCAATAACAAAATCTAATGACTTATTTTTAAATGGAAGTTTAGTGTATTCGCACTTTATTAATTTACTTTTAGATTTTACAGCATTTTTTAATGCATAATCATGATTTTCAATCCCATAAGACTTTATACCTGGAATAAGTATATTTAAATCCTTTAACAAAAAACCTTTTTTACAACCTAAATCTAAGACTTTTGAATTTTTAGTTAATTTATACCTTTTAATTATTTTAGGTAATAATTTTAGCCATCTTCCATCATACCTAAAACCACCATAACCATTCAATCTGCTGCCATCATAATATTCTTTACCTAATTGCCAGGCGTACATTTTATTAACAACTGTTCTTTCTTTAGCTACTTTTGATCTAACTTTTAATGTCTTTTTAAAATATCCAATATCAAAATGTCTTCCCATAATTTACTCCTTGTTAATTTTTAAAATAATTCTTCCTGCTTTACCAGTTCTAAATAAATTTATTGCCTTATTAATTTCAGATAATTCAAATTCGTGGGTTATAAAATCATTTAAGTTTATTTTTTTATTTAGTTGCAATTTAATATATCTTGGTATGTCGACCTCTGGATGGCATGCTCCACCAGAGGATACAAGTAAAGTTTTTTTAAATGCGAGTGGTAAGGTATAAATATTAATTTTTCCTGTTGGTACCCCAACAAATACAATTTTTTTATCATTTGGAGTAATTTCATAAGCTTTTTCCATCACAGAAGAAATGCCAGTAGTTTCAAAAGTTACGTCAGGTCCTGAATTATCTAAAACTTGATGAATTTTTTCATTTAAATTTTTATCGTTTGCATTGAACGCATGTGTTATTCCAAATTTTTTTGATAATTCTAATTTTTCCTCATGGACGTCTATACCTATTATAGGATATCCAGAAACTATAGAAGAGGCATAAGCTATACTTAATCCCATACCTCCTAAACCATAAATTAGTATAGATTCACCTATTCCAACTTTTGCATCATTATTAACAGCTCCAAAACCAGAAGTTATCGCACATCCATACAATGCAGCAGTTTTTAAATCTGCTTTTTTTGAAATACTCGTAACCCTATTTTCTGAAACTAAAGCTTTTTCGTTAAATGTTGTAACCCATCCAGAATTAACTTTTTTACCATTCCAATTGTATTCTGCTGTTGAACTTTGAATTCCAGCGCCAGGTCTCCAATGAAGCACAACATGATCTCCAGGTTTTACTGTTTTTACACCTTCACCAATTTTTTCAACTATTCCGGACCCCTCGTGACCTAAAAGATGTGGAAGAAATTTATCTGGTCCTTTTAGCGCATCAATTTCATTTATTTGTGCTCCACATATTCCACTATAAATCACTCTTACTAAAACCTGTCCAAATTTAATCTTTTCTGGCAATTCTACATCTTCAACTAATAGGGGTTTTTTGGACTCAACTAAAATTGCAGATTTCATTTAAATTTTATTCTTATAAAAATCATTAACACATTTCACAACATAACTCATTTCTTTTAAAGAAAGATGTTGATCACATGGAAATGTAATTATTTTTTTTGTATGCTCGTCAGTTGTTGGAAAATCTCCACTTTTATGTTTTAAAAATTTAACACTTTCTTGCATGTACATTGGTTTCGGATAATGAACTTTTGCCTCGATTCCTTTCTTTAAACAATATTTTAAAAGTTGATCTCTGTTTTCTGCAAATATTATATACAGATGATACACCAATTTAAAATTTTTTGGTCTTGGTGGAATAGTAATTTGAGGTAACTTTGAAAAATTTTTATCATAATAATTTGCATTTTTAATTCTTCTATTGGCGATATTTTTTGCCTTTGGTAAGAGCCAATTTCCAACAACTGCTTGGAATGTATCCAATCTCGAGTTGTAACCACAAATTTTTACTGTATCTCTATCAACTAAACCGTGATTTCTTAATAACTTTAAATTTTTATAATGTTTTAGATTATTTGTGGTTATAACTCCTCCATCAGACCATACATTTATATTCTTTAAAGGATGCAAAGAAAAAGCACCAAAATCTCCCCAAGAACCAGAATTTTTTCCATTTATATTTGCCAAAATTGATTGACACGCATCTTCAACAATTGGAATTCTATATTTTTTTGACAATTTCATTAACTTTGGCATATCAGTCATATATCCTGTGAAATGTACAGGAACTATTGCCTTAGTTTTATTTGTAATTTTTTTTTCTACCAAATCTACATTCATACAAAAAGTATCATTACAATCTACAAAAATTGGTTTTGCACCTATTTCTGTTATAGCACCAACTGTTGCTACAAAGGTATTGGCTGCCGTTATTACTTCATCTCCATTACCAACACCAAGAGATTTCAATGAAAGTTTTATAGCGTCCGTTCCAGAGTTAACGCCAACTGCGTATTTTGTTCCCATTAATTTTGCAAAATTTTTTTCAAATCTTAAAAGTTCTTTTCCTAAAGTAAAATCCTCTGTAGCTACAAATTTTTTTAACCTAGCCCATAGATCACTACAATCAGAAAACTGTTGTTTGAGATAAGAGTATCTTACATGCATAAACTTAATTTATTATCTTTCCTTTTATTTTGATTGGTTTTTTCCACTCTCAACAATACTAATGGTTTTTTAATACTAAAATGCTTAGAAAGTATTTTAAGGGTACTTGTTTTGATTATTTCTCCATAAGAGATAGCCTTTACACCATTTTTATCAACAAGACTTCCATCTAAGATAGCTAAAGATGATTCATCTTTAGAAGATAAATTTTTTAAATTTGATGTTTTTTCTATAGTTATTTTCATATTATTAAATCTATATTTATTTTTTCCCCCTAATATTGGCTTAGAAAATTTTATTTTATCAGGGTCTAAATTTCTAGTAAATTTCTTACCTTCATAAGCTTTTTTTTTTCGTCCATAATCATCTTTCAATCTAACTAAGTCTTTTTTGTCATATGGAGTTTCAAATTCTAAAGCAAATAAGCCATTTTTTGATTTAGCTTTTAGTGAGTGAAAAAGCCCTTGCCTAAATACTAATCTAGACATTGGATTAAAACTTTTTGAATTTTTTTTATAAATACCAATCTGAACTTCTGCTATCCCATCTAATATAATAAATCCAGTTTTTTTGTTTGGATGACAGTGAAGTGATGTTTTGTGGTTATACTTTATATTTAAAAATGTAATACCTATTTTATCTAAATCATCATAAACTGTATATTCATAGCCCCAAGGTTTATCTACTACTGCCTTTGAATAAATATCTTTTTTGATCTTCATTTACTTAGATTAGTTTAATCGAATTCATTGTTTTGATATTAAAATATTTTTGATCTTCAAAAGAATTTGGTAACAGTTTGTTATCAAAAGCATCTTTTAAATCTTTAACAGCATCTTGAATTGTATTTTTTGTTTCGAAGCCAATAACATTTTTTATTTTTTCATTGCTCACATGATAAGACCTTTTGTCATCTGACTCTGTTCTTAGTATTTTTACATCTTCTCCAATAATTGTTTTAACATCCTCAGCAAGTTCATTCACTGTTTGATTTCTGTAGCCTACATTAAATATTTCTCCATTTATTTTTTCTGGGGATGCATCTAGGACAGCTAAATATGACTGTACCATATCATTTATGTGAACGTTTGGTCTTAACTGATCACCACCAAATACTTTTATTTCCCTGTTATGGTATGCATGATTTGTTAAAATGTTAACAACAAGATCTAATCTTTGTCTTCTAGCATAACCACAAACTGTTGATGGTCTTATAGTGGTGACCACAAAATCATCGGATTTATAATTATTCAAAATTCTCTCACATTCACCTTTAAATTTTGAATAATCAGTTAATGGCTCAAGCGACATATCCTCAGTCACATTTTTTTCTTTTTTAATACCATAAACAGAGGAGGATGAAGCATAAACAAATCTTGAAACTTTATTTTTTCTTGAAATATTAACTAGCGGCTCAAATGCATCGAGATTAATTGATTTTCCTAATTTAGGATTTAATTCAAAACTTGGATCATTAGATATGCAAGCTAAATGAATTACAATATCATGACTTGGAACAATTTTTTCTAAAAGTTTTTGATCTCTTATATCTCCTTTTATTTTTATAAGATTTTCATTATCTGTTAGTACATCCTCACCATACAACATTAAATCTAGAACAGTTATTTTATGATTTAATTCTAATAATTTTGGTACTAATTTAGAACCTACATAACCTGCGCCACCTGTAATCAAAATTTTCATATGAATAAATTTAACAATTTTCTTAAAGTAAATTCTTTTTTTTTAAAGAAAAAAATTTGTTTTAATCCCACGAATCATGATTGTCTTTTTTAATAATTTTTTCATAAAGTGACCTTATTTCTGGCATCAATTCTCCTATGCTTTCTTTTGAGGATACCAAAGAATTAGCTTCTACTTGAGATTGATTTAGTGAGCCTGGAATAACAGTAGTTATCTTATCATGCATTAATATCCATTTTAATGCAAGTTCTGATAGATTGAAATTTTTTGGAAGAATTTTTTTTAACTCTTCAACAAACTTTAACCCTTGTTCAAAATCAACTCCCGCAAAAGTTTCGCTGACATTGTGTTTGCTACCATCCAGATTGTAATTCCTATGATCATTTTCTGGAAACTTTGTGTCTTTATTTATTTCTCCAGAAAGCAATCCACTAGCAAGTGGACCACGTACTATAACTGCAATATTATTTTTTTTTGCCAGATCAAAAAAACTTTCATTAGGTTTTTGCCTAATCATACTGAATTGTATTTGAATACTTTTTAAATCAGGAATTTTCATTGCTTCATATCCCTCAGAAAGATAATATATACTTACTCCATAATTTAATATTTTTCCTTTTTTTACCAAAGTTTTTAAAACGTCTTGTGTTTTTGGATCTTTAAGTACTTCTAATGGCGGGCAGTGTAATTGAAGTAAATCAATCTTTTCTAATCTAAGATTTTTTAAAGATCTATCAACAAATTCCTCCATAGCTTCTAAGGTGTAAATTCCCTCGGGGTATAAGGTTTTAGGATATTTTGTATTTCTATGTCTTCTACCTAATTTTGTTGTGATATATATTTTTTCTTTTTGTTGGCCACTTAAAGATGATTTTGCAATTTTTGATAAAAACTTTTCACTTCTACCATCACCATAAGTATCAGAAGTATCAAAAAAATTTACACCTAAATCTATAGATTTTTTTAACATTTTTTCAACTTCTTGCTCTGACAATTTTTCTCCCCAACACCAACCAAGTTGCCAACATCCGAGACTTACCTCTGAAATATTCCAACCTAAATCTGAAAATTTTCTATATTTCATAATTTAAATTAATTAATTTCATTTTTTTTAGTAAATGTTAGATAGCATTGTTCTCTTCCAAATAAAGAAATAAATTTTTTCATTGATGAGATTTTTATAGGATCCAGATCTGTTTTTAACAATATCTTATCTGCTTCAATAATTCCCTCTGTTGTTGATTTTGGTAGATCTCCTTTTATATTTTTTATAATTTGTAATAAAATTGGTCTTAATTTATTTTTATAATTTTTAATTCCAGAATTTTCATACTTATTTGCTAACAATATAAATTTCATACATAGATTTTCCAAATTTTCATTCTTTTTTAATGATCTCTTGTAATTATCTATTCTATAGTCAATCAAGCAATGAGACATTGAAAAATAATTTTTTAAAAAAATCTCATTCCAAAATTTGTTTTTTCCATGAATAGATTTGTACCATCTCCAATCTAAATTAAGTTTTGGAACTGAATTATAAATTTCAAATTTTTTTCCTAATACATTTAAAGCAATACTTGGATTATTGTGTGCTAGGTTAATATAAGGATTTAATAAGCTATCTTGTATCCAATGCTCATGAGATCTTGTCATGCTTTGCATTGTGTATAAATGACTTGAAAATGATTTCTTCAATATATCAGTCTTTTCATTTAGTGTTTGCTTGTTATTTATAAGTCTTTTTCCAATTAGCCTTCTTATGCAAGTTGAAATTGTTCCAGAAGGAGGCAAAAATGATATAAAAAGCATTCCTCCTGGTTTTACAAAACTTGATATTTTTTTTAACATTTTTTTATCGTATTTTAGGTAACCTCCCGGCCAACCTTCTGTCATTACTAAATCATATTTTTTTTTTGTATTAAAATTCTCAATTGCTTTTTTATGAAGCCTAGGTTTAGTGTGTTTAATTTTTAGTTTCTTAAAATTTCTAATTATATCTAATTGACCTTTTGGGTTAGGTTCAACAAGATCATAACTTTTTGGAAGTAGATATGCTGTAAAAAAACTATTATGGCCAGATCCTGGGGCTACTTCTAAAATTTCTCTATTCTCTATAAAATTTGGTAGAATACCTAATAATCTATAGAGACTCTCTCTAATTTGTAAATGTTCTTCTAAATTAGAAATTTTATAATGAACTGGTGATATTCCTTCTTGTATATAATATTTCAGTTCTAAAGCTTGATTTGAATAGGCCACTATTTTTTATTTCTCATCATTTTATATAATGATGTCCATTTAATTTTCTTGCTATCAATAATTTGATTTTTTTCAAACTTATTTACTTCATCTATACAACCCAATAAAAAATTTTTACCCTTCCCATGTATGCCTTCCAACGCAAAATGAAATTCAACTCTTTTAAAATTTATAATAAAATCATTAATCCATTTTTTTTTTCTAGGTAATTGATAAATTGAAGACAGAATTATTTTTGTAAATTTAATATCCTTATTAAGCCACTGTAAAGTAACAAGTGCATTTGACTTGAAAGGTTCAGGTATCACTAATTCAACTTGCAAATTATTTCTTTGAGCATAATTATTCATAATCATATTTTGTGCATTTGCAGGAATTTTAAATGGTCCAATATTTATATCTGTTGTTACAGTTGCAATTGTCATAATTTTATTTAAAGAGGCAATTTATAATATTTTAAATAATCGGTATTTTTTTGTAAAAGTGGTTTTTTTGAACTTTGAAATCTTACATTACATGCAATTCTAGCAAATTTAGATTTAAATGGCATATTACCGTGAATAACGAAAGGATTAAAAATTACACCTTGACCAAATTTTAAATTAACAGGGCTTTGATTTTGCATTAGATTAAGCACATCTGGTCCGTTTACTAAGCCTTTTCTCTCTTCATTTCTCATTATTTTTGCCGACTTATGTTGATCAATATAATAAATTCCTCCCCCATCATCTAAATCATGTAATGGAGTCCAAATCACAAAACTAAGTGGTGATAAGCCAGAAATCATTTCATAATGGGGCCATTGTTTTGCTTGCCCTTTTCCTGGTAAATTTATTATTACATGAGCTCTCCTTTGAATAAACAATTCTTTTCCACATAAATTTTTTATCATTTTTGGGCATGATAAAATGATCATTTCAGATAAATTTGTAAAACTTAAAAGTTTTATCATTGCTCTGTTAATTTCTGCTTTATTCATTTTAGCAAAGGATTTTCTTAGAGAATTAATATCTAGTTTTTTATCTTGAGAGTAAAATTTTTTTAATAATGAGTTTCTTAATTTTTTAAAAACACTTATATCTTCAATATTAAAAACTGCAAAACCAGGACCATCTTGTAATTCTTTTAAAATATTCATAATCAAATTTTAGTAATCATAATTTTATTTTAATTCAACATATAAGGATTAGGATCACTTCTGTGAATTTTATCTATATCTTCAATTATCTCATCTGTTAGCTTAATATCTAAACTCTTAATATTATTATTTAATTGAGTTTCAGATGTTGCACCAACAATACAACTTGCGACATATGGCCTATTAATTACGAATGCATAGGCTAAATTAATTAAGGGAATTTTATATTTTTTTGAGAGTTTTAAATACTTTTTAATAGCTAATTCAGTTTTTTTATTATTGTGAATACGAAAACTTTTTAGTCTTGAGGTATATCTAGAATTCCTAGGTTTTTTTCCATTTAAGTATTTTCCACTTAAAAGACCTCCTGCTAGCGCTGAGTGAGCAATAAGATGACATTTTTCTCTAATTGATACCTCGGAATTAGATATATCAAATGTTCTATTTAACAAGTTATAACCATTCTGAATTGAAATAGGTTTTGTAAAATTAAAATTACTAGAGTAATTTAAATATTTCATTATACCCCATGCAGTTTCATTAGATAATCCAATATATCTTATTTTACCCATTTTAACTAAATTATCTAAATTCTGTAAAACTTCTTCTATAGGTGTCCATTTTTTTTTATTATAATCGTAGTCAAAATCAAGTTGTCCAAAAAGTGGAACATTTCTCTCAGGCCAGTGAAGTTGATATAGATCAATATAGTCCGTTTTCAATCTTTTAAGACTGTCATTAACTGCTTGATAAATATTTTTTTTATCTAACTTTAAATATTTTCCACCTTGACGTATCCATTTTAATCCAGTTGCACCCAACCCTTGTGGATGATTTGAGGATACCTTTGTTGCTAAGATAATTTTTTGTCTATTTTTTTTCACCTTAATCCAATCACCAATAATTCTCTCCGAATCTCCTTGGGTTTCTTTTCTTGGATATGTTGGATACATTTCTGCAGTATCAAAAAAATTAATACCTTTTTCAAAAGCAAAATCCATTATTTTAAATGAATCTTTCTTGGAATTCTGTTCACCAAATGTCATTGTTCCTAAACAAATATTACTTACTTTTAATTTAGTATTACCTAAATTTTTGTATTTCATATAATTTAATATTAAATTTATATCCGTTCTAGTATTTCTGATTGAGCTGCTTTTGCTTTTCTTGCGGTCTCTAGTCTTTCTTTGTAAGATTTTGTTGGAGGATCATATTTATCAAAAACATTCATTATATTTTGAACAAAATCTCTTCCTATATCAGTTATCAAAATTGAATCCTGCTCAATTTCAACTAGTCCGTCTTGGACTAATTCATCAAGATACTTGATTTCTTTAGAAAAATAATTCGCAAAATTAATTTTAAATTCTCTCTCAAAGTTTTTATAATCTAGTTTGAAATAACTTCTAATTTGTTGTGTTGCATGTTGCCTTATCTTATCATCTTCACTTAATTTCATCCCTCTAAAAGTTGGCAAAACTCCTTTATCTAAAGTTTTTTTGTAAGATGGTAAGTCATAGAAATTTTGAACATAGTAATCATTGCCTAAATTACTCATAGATGAACTTCCAACTGCTATAAAATTAACTCTCCCTCCAGGTTGGTGTCCTGAGGCTCCATAATGTGCCTCACCATCTTTAAATGCTTTAGTCATGGGGCTGTTAGGAAGTGAATAACATTCAAATCCTGTTCTAATATAGCCTCCAGCATTAAGTTTTTTATGAATGACATCCATTAATTCTTTTCTCTCTAAAAAATCTGGTAATGGACCATCTTCTACCATTCTAATTTGATATTTTGCCACCCAAGGCTTATAAGCCATTAATGATAACTGAACCAAGGTAGGTTTTAGTTCTAATATCCCGTCACATGTTTTCTCCATTGACTCAACAGTTTGTCCT
>MDTG01239063.1_pt1 | contig 25729 bp, 27 predicted proteins | sample 811421 | NCBI WGS metagenome assembly MDTG01 (sample SAMN05326645, study PRJNA326480) | marine metagenome | isolation source: seawater | place: Pacific Ocean: South East | collected 2011
ACAGCAATAACGCTTGGCTTATTAGTGGAGAATAAAATCGCTGTAACCTCTTTTGGTTTGAGTAAGGGGTCAGATAGACTAATTTTAGATTTGGCAAAAAAGTTAATTTTGCCTAGGTTTATAAAAAAAATGAGCGAACTTAATTTTTCTTCAATTAATAAGTATTTAATTAATGACAAGAAAACAAAAGGTAAAATCCTGAAAATATCCGTACCAACTAAGATTGGAAGAATAAGTTTTTGTAAACTAACTCTTGATAATACATCTATTAAAACTATTAAAAATTCTGTCAAATTACTTATAAATGAGCTCTAATGTCTAAATTTTTATTAATTGATTATGGAGCTTCAAGAATCAAATCAGCATTATATAATGATGTAAATCAATTACCTGCTGGGTTATTTGAATCAGTGGGTTCTTTTTTAAAATTTGGAAATTCAACAAAAATAGAAAGCTCTTTTTTTTCTGATTCATTAATTCTTCATTTAGATTATTACTCAAATAAAATTAAAGAATTAAATGTTGACGATAATCTTAAAATCTATATATGTTCAGAAATGCATGGATTTAGTTTGATTCCGAATAATAGTACTATTGAGAACTTTTACTATAGTTGGAGGTTCCATCATGATAATACTAATTCTGCATTAGAAGTATTAGATAAAAATAATTTTTTAAAAAATACATCGATGACGTTAAGAGCAGGTCTCCCGGTAGTTAATGTATTAGCAGAATATTTATCTAATACCTTAAATGAAAACTGTTCTTTTTTAACATTACCTCAATTAATATGTAATGATCTTGGAGAACAATATAATCATGTATGTAAAACACTTCTTCATTCGAGTGGTTTTTATTCAAATTTGGGAGAGACTGAAAATTCTTCTTTAATAACCGGCTACGATTTATCGATAACTTTTCCAAAGGTGCTAGATGATTACAGTCAACCGATAGGCTTAGTGAATTATCAAAATAATGAATACAATATGTATTTTGGTTTTGGCGACCTCCAGGCTGCTTTTATTGGTTCAGATATTAATGACAATCAAATATTAATCAACATAGGAACTGGTTCTCAAATTATTTCAAATTCATCCAATCAATCCTCTTTTGGATTAGAAGAAAGACCCTTTTTTAACAATCAAAAGTTAAAGTGTGTAACCCATATTCCTGCAGGAAGATTTCTAGATTCTTGGTGTAAGTTTTATAATAATCTGAATAAAACAAATAACTTTTGGACTGAACTTTCGATCTTAAATTTAAATGATTTTAAAAACGAATTGATTCATATTGACTTTGATTCTTTTTTAGAAACTCAAAGCTCATCCTTTATTAAAATTGATCGCTTAATCTCTGAAAATAGTAGAATTACAAATAAAAATATACTCGCATCATTAGTTAAATCGTTTGCAGATCAATATTTAGGTTATTTAAGAAATGCTGTGCATGAGGATGTCGAGATAGTCCTAGGTGGTGGAGTCCCAAGTAGTATTCCTGTGCTAGAGGATCTTATTAGTGAAGGTTTAACAAGAGAGGTTAAGATTTTAAAAAACAATAATGACCTAACTCTTAAAGGTCTAAGAGCCTTTTTAATTAAAGGATTCTAATGTTCTATTTTTTTTTATAACCTCTATTTTCTATCTTCTTTCTTAGTCTTTTGTCAGTACTATATGGTCCATCGATATGAAATATAGATAGGATTTCATCCTTTTTTATCCCTTTTGTAAGCTTGACGTCATTTATTATTTCATTACACGATATTTGTCCTTTGTTTAAAGGTATTGATAAATAGAAATCTTTTTGAAAAGAATCCTTACTAAACTTATAGCCTTTTTTTATATCTCTTTTTGCATAAATTCCTCTAGCTAGAGAATCTAAGTAAGTTCTTTCTTTTTTTGATATCGATCTTCTTGAGTCAATCGGCCCCTCTAACATTTCTTTTGCTTTAAAATATGATTTGAACCATTCATCTATTTGATTTGGCAAGGAGCAATATTTTGATACTTGGTAATCACCATCATCAATATCAATATGTCTTTCCCATGTTCTTGCTCCTAGTGCAAAAGATAGAAGCATGGATGATGACCAATCATTATATTCATGTGATGAAAAACCGATTGTGTTCTTTGGATACCTGTCTCTAAGATAAGTAATCTGATTTAGTGCTAAATCAGAATCTTCTGTTGGATATAATGAAATACAGTGGTTTAAAGCTAGCGGTATATTTCTATTGGCAAAGAACTTTACTATATTATCTAAATCGATTTCTTGAGCACCTCCGGTTGAAACTATGGTTGGTTTTTTTAGCTCACCAATTTTTTCTATAAGAGGCCAATCAGTGATATCAGCACTTGCAATTTTAACAAGATCTAAATCAAAATTTTCTACAGTTTCAACTGATTTTTCATCGAAAGGTGTAGACATAGTGAGAGCACCAACTTTTTTTATTTGATCAATCAATTTTTTTAAATTTTTGGTTGATAAAAAAGTTTGGTTTGTTTTATTTATATATCTAATATCATCATTGTTTTTGTATTCATTATGTATAAAAGTTTTAGGGTCTCTGAATTGTAATTTTATTGCCGCTCTAACTCCATTTTCTCTAACCACTCTACCGTAGCTATTTATTATTTTTATACCTCTATCCACAGAGCCCCAATGATTATTTGCCATTTCTAGAACAAAAAGGTCATTAAAAATCTGGTTTTCTTTAATTGGCATAAAATAATTTTATATTTTTAAATCTATAATACAACAAGGTAAAAAAAACTACTTTGTGTATAATTGTTTTTGAAAATGAAATATAGCAATCTATTAGCAAAATGGTTAAGAAAATTGAACTATACGCACTGTTTTTATGTACCGGGGGGCAACATAATGCATTTGTTAGATAGTTTTAGGGATAATTTTAAGTGCATACCAGTCGTACATGAAGTTGCTGCAGGTATAGCTGCTGAGTATTTCAATGAAACTTCAAAAGAAAATTTTAAAGCATTAGCCCTAGTAACTGCTGGACCAGGACTGACAAATATTGTTACTGCAATCGGTGGTGCATTTCTTGAAAGTAGAGATGTTTTGATTATAGGTGGCCAAGTTAAGACTGATAATCTTTCAAATGGAAAAGTTGTTCAAAGAGGAATTCAAGAAATCGATGGTGTTTCCGTTGTAAAACCTATTACGTCCAAAGCTCTGAGAATTAATAAGCCAATAGGTTTCCATAAAATAAAGTCTATTTTAGGGATTAATAAAATTGAAAGAAAAGGGCCAGTTTTTCTAGAAATACCTTTAGACGTTCAAGGAGCCAATTTTGTAGATAAAAAAAATAAACAAATAGAAGTTAAGAATGAAAGAAAACAGACCACTCAGATACAAATAAAAAAAATTGTAGGCATAATTAGAAAATCTAAAAGACCGTCAATATTGATTGGGGCTGGAGTTAGCAGACAGGTTGCTTATAATTTAAGAAAACAATTAGCCAAGCTGGATATTCCTATTTTTACCACTTGGAATGGAATGGACAGGATTTCTCCAAAAAACAAAAATTATTTTGGAATTCCAAATACTTGGGGTCAACGACACGCTAATATTATTATTCAGCAATCTGATTTACTTTTAGCCCTAGGAACAAGATTGGGATTACAACAAACTGGATTTAACTGGAAAGAGTTTCTTCCTGTGGGAGATATAATACAAATTGATATAGATTCTAGAGAGTTAAAAAAAGGACACCCTAAAGTTAAATGGCCTTATTGCTTTGACGTTAATCACTTTCTTCCTCTATTGTTAAAGCATAATCTTGGAGTATATCCAGAATGGTTAAAGTTTAGTGCAAAAGTAAAAAATGCTTTTCCACTTATTGATAAAGGTAATAAAACCAAAGATAAATTTTTATCTCCTTATTTGGTAATTAACGAGGTATCTAGAATTTTAAAGAAAAATGATGTTGTTGTACCATGTAGCAGTGGTGGGGTATTTACTGCATTTAAGCAAGCATTTGTTCCTAAGTTTGGTCAAAGGATAGTCTCAAATAAAGGTCTTGCTTCCATGGGGTATGGGCTTTCTGCAGCAATTGGAGCTGCATTCTCTAATAATAAAAAAAGAATAATTCACTTTGAAGGGGATGGTGGGTTCTCTCAAAATATTCAAGAAATTGGTACTATGATAGTTAATAATTTAAATATTAAATCTTTTATATTTGATGATTCAGGATATGCATCAATTAGAATGACACAGAAAAACTACTTTCATGGTGAATATATGGGATGTGATATTAAAAGCGGATTAGGACTTCCTAATTGGGAGAAGCTATTCGCAGCATGGAACATAAAGGCTATAAGATTAAAGAAAGATTTCATAAACAATAAAATTTTTATTAAACATATGAATCAAGTCGGACCATCTGTATTTATAGTTCCCACAGATCCTGAACAAACTTATTTTCCGAAGATACAAAGTAGAGTAACTAAATCTGGCTCAATGGAATCTAATCCAATTCATATAATGACTCCTGAATTAACTAGCAAGGAGATGGAAGCTTTCTTTAAATATTTAAAGTGATATTTTTTGTTGGTTATATTTGGTAGGATTTAAAAGGAATGGAAAAGCTTAAAAATTTCATCAAAAAAAACAGAAAATTTATTTTATTTCTTTTTGTTGGGGGGATTAATACTCTCTTCGGATATTCTATTTTTGCGATTTTCTTATGGCTAGGTGTTCATTATTCAGTTGCAGCTTTACTTTCAACAATTGCAGGAATTTTATTTAATTTTACTACTTTTGGCCGTTTAGTTTTTGATAACAAGTCTTATTCTAATTTACCAAAGTTTATTTTAATATATGTATTAAACTATCTACTTGGCGTAGGACTATTGTTTTTATCTAATCAGTTTGGTTATAATTTATACTTTGTTCAAGCAGTATTAATTCTACCAACAGCATTATTAAGATTTATTTTAATGAAGTATTTCGTTTATAAAACTTAAGAATTAATCAAAGTTGATCCACAAAAAAGGTAGGATTTGTAGATTTTTGGTTTATAGTTAACCCAAGATTAACAATAAGGATGGCAGCTATGAATAAATTCTTTTTTTTATTATTTTTATTATTTTTCCTAATAAGCCCTAATGCTTATTCGAATGATCAAAATATTCAAGCAAAAACTAAAATATATGCAGGTGGGGGTTTCATTTCAAAGCCAACTTATGAGGGCTCAAGTTCTAGGAGATTCATGTGGATTCCAATGATTGCACTGCAATATTCTGATAATTCCAAGAGATTTTTAAATTCTTTTGATTTTTATGGCCCTTATGCAAGCTTAGGTATTTATAGTGATGATATTTTTTCAATTAAATTGTTTTCTATGTATGATTTTGGTAGACAGAATGGTGATGATAACTCTTTAGCAGGTCTAGAGGAAATAGATCCTCATTTTCAAAACGGAATTGAATTAGACTTTTCTCTTCCCTTTGATTTTTCTATTGGCTACTCAATAGTTACTGATACTAAGGATTTTTATAGTGGTTCATATGATAGTAAAATTTCATTGAATCATAAAAAATTGATTTGGATAAATTTTAAACAACCACTTATAAACGCTGCTAGTATATCAACAAATTATGCAAATTCTGATTATCTTAATGAATGGTTTGGAACACCATATCCAGCCTTTTCCGATCCAAATGCTATGTATCAGTTTTATAAGCCAGGTGCAGGTTTTTATAAAATATCATTTTCTAATAATGTAATTTTTCCATTGAATGAAAAAGTTAAAGGTTTTATTGATTTAAGCTATGATCGCCTAACAGGAGATGCAGGAGATAGTCAACTTGTTAAAAGACAAGGGTCTAAGAATCAATTCGGATTAATGTTTAATGCATTATATGAATTTTATTCTTTTTAATTGTATAAAATGATTAAGTTTAAATCCTTAATTATTAATTTATAATATCCGGAAAGGAGATTTTTTGATGAAAAGAGCATTAATAACAGGTATTACTGGTCAAGATGGAGCATATCTCGCTAAACACTTACTAGATGAAGGATATGACGTTTATGGGGCTGCTAGAAGAAACTCTAATTACAATACAGAGAGATTACAAATACTAGGAATAGAAAAGGATATTAAAATAAAAGAATTTGAGTTATTAGAAGAAACAAATATAAGAAATGTAGTCGAATCTGTTAATCCTGACGAGGTATACAATTTGGGAGCCCAAAGTTTTGTTGGAGCTAGTTTTGATACTCCTTTGTACACAGCCGAAGTAACTGGACTGGGAACTTTAAGGGTTTTAGAGGCTATTAGGACAATTTCACCGAAAACCAAGTTTTATCAAGCCTCATCCTCTGAAATGTTTGGAAAAGTTATGGAAACGCCTCAAAATGAAGAGACACCATTCTATCCAAGATCACCATATGGGGTGGCAAAAGTGTATTCACATTTTATTACAATGAATTATCGTGAATCTTATGATATCTTTGGTTGCTGTGGAATACTTTTTAATCATGAATCACCATTAAGAGGGAATGAGTTTGTTACAAAAAAAATTTCAAAAGCTATAGCTAGAATTAAAAAAGGAAAACAGGATCAATTGGTTCTTGGGAACCTGGAAGCAAAAAGAGATTGGGGTTTTGCTGGAGATTATGTTGAGGCAATGCATTTGATGCTTCAAGCTAAAAATCCAGATGATTATGTAGTATCTACAGGAGAAACACATTCCGTTAGAGAATTTGTCGAAGTTACATTAAATCATGCCGGTATAAATTTTGAATGGTCTGGTGAAGGAGTTGATACAGTAGCAATTGATAAAGATAGTGGAAAAGAAATTGTTGTTTGCAGTAAGGAATTTTATAGACCTGCTGAGGTTGACTTACTTCTTGGAGATTGTAGCAAGGCAACTGAGAAGTTAGGTTGGAAGCCAAAGACTAAATTTGAATCACTTGCGGAAATGATGATTAACTATGAGCTTACTTTAGATTAATTAACTTACTCTAAGCTTTATTAAAGTTAAGAAGAAATCTAGATATGTCTTTAATTTCCTTTTTGTTTTTCCATGAACCCTAGTATCAAAAGTGTATGGAACCTCTTTGATCTTATTTGTATTATTTAGCTTGGTTGCTTTGTAAACAATCTCTGGAATTATATCAAAATTCTCAGAATGTAAATTAATTGTCTTTAAAAGTTTTGTCTCGTACATCTTAAAACTACCAGACCAGTCAGAACAGTTTACTCTTAGAATCAATGAGTAAACAAGGTTTAATAGTTTAGACAAGAAAATTGACGTAACCTTATCATTTGTTTTACCACCATCGCAATATCTAGAAGCTATACATATCCCGTTATCATTAATTTCTTCTATTATTTTAGGAATTAATTTCGGATTGTGAGAACCATCAGCATCCATAAACAATGTAAATTCTTTTGATATTGTTTTTATTCCAGTTTTCACAGCATTACCATAATTATCTTTTCCGATAGTATTTACATATGAAACTTTTTCAAATTTTGAACAAACTTCGGGAGATTCATCCATCGGAACACAGCTATCTACAATAATAATTTCATAGTCGATTCCCGTGGGAGTCATACTTTCAATAATTTGAGGGAGTAAAAACTTCAGGTTCTCTGCTTCCTTTAAGCATGGGATGACAATATTTAATGATTTCAATTTATTTTCTTTCAATATCCTCTTCTATACATTCTTTGCCGTATTGTACTTCCACAACTATGAGTTCCTCTGATGTGTTATTTATAAGTTGATGCCATTGATTTACTGCTATATCAAAATGTTCAAATGTATTAATGGTGTGCTCAATATCATTTAGTATTATGGTTGCAACTCCTTTTATGACAAACCAATGTTCATTTCTATGATTATGTTTTTGATAAGATAGTTTTTGTCCAGGCTTTACAATTAATGATTTCAGTTTAGCTTTTTGGTTTTTAATATTGAATTCTCTGTATGAATGCCACTCACCCCATGGACGCGGCATAGGAGAATCTCTCCATTTGTCTAGTATATTGCTAGACGATTGAGTTTTGCCTCCACCAACATTAAATATTTCATTTACACCATTTTCATTGCAAAATTTGCTTTCAGGTGTTGTTTGTTTATTTCTGTCCCCACCATTTGCAAAAGATATATTATAATTAGGATATTTCTTTGTTACATCGACAATACCTTGAACAGCTGTTCCGTCATCATCATTAAAATGAATAACGTCGATTACACCATTGATATTCTTGGCTACCGATTCTCTATCTTTCCAATCCATAAAGAAGCTTCCCTTCTTTCTAATTAGCCATTCGTCTGAATTTAGTAGGACTACAATATCTCCCAAATCTCTAGCTTCCTCAAACATAGAAATATGGCCAGAATGTATTGGATCGAAGCCTCCAGATAATATTATAATATTTTTGCTCATGTAAGATAACCTAAATTAATATTTTCTATTTTAACCCTGGGATAAGAAAAAACAAATATGATTTATTAATATCAGTACTTTTTGCAATAATTTTACTATAATTTATATATTATGAGTAAAAATAAAGATAATTCTCTACTTTCTTATTTTTTCTGCTCAGTATTATTTTTTCTTCCAATCTATCTTTTGTTTAGTTTTTTTCCAAGTATTGTAAATTTCAGTATTTATAAAACACCTAGTCCAGAAAACTTTCCTTTATTTAATAATTATTGGTCTCTGGGAAATACTGGTATAGAGTCTTTTTTGCTGACTTTTTTTTCGCTCCTATACTTGATCCTTATTTTTTACTTTAATAATTTTATATTAAAGACAAAGATGGTAAATTACGGGAAGAAAAGAAGTTGTATTTTTAGTCTTTTTCTAGGAATTTTTATATTAATATGGATTTATAATAATCTAGATACGCGTGGATTTTATTGGCAATTTAAACAATATGATTTTTATAATTTAAACTCATGGATATTTTGCGGTCTTTATATATCACTTTTTAATATTTCAATTTCTATAAAAAGTTTAAAAAGGAATTATTTTGTTTTTTTAGCTTTAATTTCATTTTGTTCATTGGTACCGGTTGGGTTCATTCAGCAGTATGATTTTGAATTTTTTGCCATCCCTGCTCTTGGAATATTAAGCCAGACTCAACTAAATGAGATATATTTTCAATATGACATACTTATACCTATTTTAATAGCACTATGGAAGTTGGTTGGGTTCGAAATATACAATTTTTATATATTTCTGAATATTGTTTTATTCTTGTATCTCTTTGCTTTATGTAAATTACTTAAGTCTTTAATTTCATCAAGATATATATTATCACTCGCAATATTTTTTATTATTTTCTTAAGATATTACCTAATTGATATGAAATTTGGCTCTACATTTATACAGTACTCTCCTCTAAGGGCTGATTTATGGATTATTTTAGCGTTATTTGTAAGTGCCTGGGGTCTAAAATCCAATAAGATTTTCCTGGCCTTGATTCTATTGCTAGTTTTTTCATTTAACAATGGAGTCCTATACTTAATTGCATATTTTTTAACTCTTTTAGTTTTTGAGATTCTTGATTCAAAAATAATAAATACCTCTATTTTTTTTAAATGGATAAAAACAAATACATCTAGGTTTATAATTGGATTTGTAGTAGCTTTTTTAGTCTACACTTTTATATATTCTTTTGGTGACAATATTGGGACCAAACAATTTTTAAAATACTCAATTCAGTCAAATAAAATTCAAAAATTTTCTATAATCTGGATATCTCTTCTATCGATAGGCGGTCTTTCAGGTTTTATTTCGAAGAAATTTGAAAGAATTGAAAGAAGAAAACTAGAGACTTACATATTTCTAATATTTTTAACAATTATTAATTTTACATTTTGTTTTTATAAAAATACAATATTGTCTTTTATTAGTGTAAGTACATCATATCTAGTTTTATTATTTATCTTTTTAGATTTAAATTCAGAAGTTTTACGGAAGATTGTAAAAAATTTTAGATATCCTAATGCTCTTAAGGTAGCACCTGTTATTTTATTACTATTCCCACTTGCCTTTAACCAGTACGGGGTTCCAACAATAATAAACAATCAGTTTAGATTTATTAAATCAAATTCGGCTTTTAAAGCAAAAAAAATTAACACAGACATAAATCAGATTATACAATTAAAAAAAATTCTAGCCCAAGAAACTAAAGTTATCTTTTATGGACCAGGATCATATATACAATATTATGAATTAGAATTAAAACCCGATAATTTTTTTAATTTTACTTCTAATATGTACGATGATAGGAAGTACAGGGATTTTTTAAAAGGAAAAATTGATAATGGTTTTTTGCTAGTTTTTCCAAAATCTAAAGTTACACCATGGGGCTACCCTAGAAAAGAGTATTTTGATTTTTGGTATTCTTTCCTTGAGGAAAATCCATCATTTTCTTTACATAAAGAGGATAAGTTCGAAATAATTTATAGGAAGGCTTTTCATGTTTTTGATTGACCTTTAATTTTTTATAAATATGGTATTTTAATAATTATGGATGAACCAAGAATCGATAATTTAGGTTTAGAAGAAGCATATAGAGAAACTAAGAAAGGGAATTTTAAAAAAGCTATAGATATTTACGATAGTCTTTTAAATAACAATCCTGATGATCATGATGTGTTAATAAATAAATCTATAACATTAATGAATATGAAAAGTTATGAGGATTCACTTAAATCGATTGAATTTATATCTTATGAAAGTCCTCATGGTTTTGATAAAATGCTTATCGAGGCAAGCTGCTTTTACAGCTTGGGCAAAATCGAAGAAGCACAAGATCTTTATGTAAAAATTGCTAATAGAATTCCATTAAATAAAGACTCGATAATTCAAATAGGGTCTAAGTGTCTAGAGCAAGGATTTTGTAGAAGTGCTGTTCAAATCTTCTCTAAGCTAGAAGACAAGCCACATAAATTTGAAAAAAACTACCTTCTAGGTCTCTCATATAAAGGGTTGGGGGAGTTGACTAACTCTATTCGTGCTTTTGGAAGAGCTTTGAGAGCAAGACCTGATTTTTACCAATTATATCCTCTTACAGCAGCAACGTGCTTTCAAAATAATATGCTAGAAGAGGGTGACAAATTAATGAACATATTAAAGGACGAACATAACGCACTTTTCCAACATGTTGCGGGTACTGTTAGTCACTATAGAAGTCAGAATAAGGTTGATTAATCAAAATTCTAAAATTAGAAAATGTATAAATTTAATATTAAAAAAGAAAGATTATTTCGAGTTTAGTTTTCTTGAATAAGCTAATTGTATTAAAAGTAATATAAATAGACCAATGTACAATGGCGTATTTATTGAAAAGTTTTGAAAGAAAAAACCAGAAAATGGCTGTCCTGTGAATCTTGCGATACTTAAACCAGATTGATTAATACTTAGAGCTGATCCAGTTTGACTTGTATCTGAATTCATGCTTACTAGGCTATTTATAGTTGGATTTAGAATCCCAATGCCCATTGTACAGAAAAATATTGCGATAGAAAGCATTAAATAATTAAAAGATATTGTTAATGTATAGATTCCAATAAAAATAAAAATTATTGAAATAAATATTGTTCTTTTCTCTTCTAATTTCTTAACGAATAAGTTAATAGAAACTGATTGATGGAAAGCTAATAGTATTCCAACAAATGTCATCATTATTCCTATCTGTTGAGGACCCCAATTAAACCGTGCTTCAGACCATAAGGCAAAGATTCCGTTTAGACCTGAAAAAACAAAATTTATAGAGAAGTATAGAATAAAGAGATATGTAAGATTTCTTTTCTTCAGGAGAGAGAATATAGAATCCTTCTTTTTATCTAAGTAATTGGAGACAATTTTTGTTTTTGTTGGTTGCAGGAAAAAAATTAAAATAAAAAGATTAATTATGTTTATAATTGCTGCGAAGATTGATGAGTTAAAATAGTTCGGAGATAAGCTATCTGAACCTGCAAGATAGCCTCCTATTAAAGGACCTATAGCGAACCCTAAACTGTATGCAGAGTTAAATCTTCCAACATGTTTAGTTCTTTCCTCTGAAGTTGTTAGATCGGAGACATATGCAGAACCTACCGAAATATTACAAGAAAAAAGACCTGCTATTAATCTCGAAGCAAAAAGTAATGGAAGCGTGCTAGCAAAAGACATAATTAAATGAGAGATTAGGTCTGCAAAAGAAGAAGATACTAGCAAGGGTTTTCTTCCAAATTTATCAGATAGTTTTCCTAAAAATGGTGATGCAAAGAATTGTATAAAGGAAAATGTTGAAATATATATTGTTACAAGAAAAGGCCCAGCTCCCAACATTTTTGCATGAAAGGGTAAAACCGAGATTATAATTGAGCTAAACGCAACTACATCAAGAAAGATGTAAATTAATAAAATATTCATCTATAAACTATAACCATTAAAAAAAACAATTAGTTTTTAAATAAATCTAAAAAAGCTTAATTATTTCTTATAAGCTAAATTTACTATTGAGAGCAGAACCCACCATCTATCATAAGAGTATGTCCTGTAACATAGCTAGACTCTTCTGATAAAAGCCATTGAACAGCATCGCTTATCTCATTAGGTTCACCAATTCTATTCATAGGGACCATTCCACCGAATTGTTCTGGATGTCCGTCAGTTGGTACTTCTAGCATAGGTGTTCTAATAGGGCCGGGACCTACGGCGTTAACTCTTATGTTGGACTGAGCTACTTCTAAAGCGGCACCTTTAGTTAATCCTGTGACAGCATGTTTCGTTGCAGAATATACAGTTAGTCCTCCATATGCTGCATGTGACAAGATTGAGCTATTATTAACTATGCTGCATGGATTTTCGGGAGAAGCATATTTTAACATCTCTTCTATTTGGTAGTGAAGACAATAAATAACACCTTTTATGTTTACATCAACTATATAAGATGAGTCCTCGGGCTTTTGAGTTGAAATTGGTTCTACATCACCAAGCAAGCCTGAATTATTGAATGCGTACTGAAATTGACCGTATTGATTTAAGGTAAAATCTATAAGTTTTTTGACTTCATCAGCTTTTGAAACATCAGTTTTTAAAAATACGGCATCTCCACCATTTTTTTTGATAATATCTACTACTTCATTTCCCTTTTCTTCATTTCTATTTCCAATTACTTGTTTTATTCCTGTTTTGGCGAGCTCTATACATGTACTTCTTCCTATCCCAGTTCCGCCGCCGGTTACTATTATTACTTTATCTTTAAAATTCATAATCTCCTCCAGAAGTCCTTATTAAACCTATCTAAAAAACTTCAATAAAATGATAACCAATTTATGTTAAAAAACTAATTAATTAAGATCAACTAATTCAAGTTCCGTATATGAATCGATTAAATTTTTCTGGAGTAACCATTTTTTCTTTTCTTAGCAACGACTTCTCTAGTAAATTTTTTTTATTAATTAGCTTCCGTTTTTCTTTATTGTTTGATGAACTATGAATTAAAGATATTAAATATTGATAAACTGTCCAAACTATACTTGATGGCGAAGCCATCTTATTAAAAATATATAGTTTCTCTTCTTCAGTAAGAGAAGTATTTTTTGGATATATTTTTTTAAAAGTTTGATTTAAATCTAACCCAGGTTCATGATATATTGTTGGATAAGTGGAAGTTGCTGAAATAAGATTTATAAAAGAATATGATTTTAAATAAGTTTCAAGCTCCTTTATTGAAAAGTATAAAATTGACGGGTTTGATGAATAAAGATCGACATCATTAATTATTATATTATTTAAAACGTCAGGAAAGATTTCAGTATCCATTGTTAATAAGTATATCAATAATATCTTGGTTTGCCTTTGGAAAAATTGATTTATCTAATTGTGAAATCAATTCCCATTTATATTTATCGTGAACCTTAAGTTTTGGCCTAAATATTCTTCCTGAATAAGACACATAAGCACTAAGTTTAATATTAATATCTTTATATTCTTTGAATACCTCTGCAATAAACTTAATTTTATCAATTTTATATTCAATTTCTTCATAAACTTCTCGTATTGCACATTCTACGGCAGTTTCATTTTCCTCTTTTCCCCCAGGAAACTCCCATAAACCATTTCTAGGCCCATTGTGATCTCTTCTTAAGATTAGAGCTTTATTCTCATAAATTATAATGCAACATGAAACTTTAATTGTTTGTTTAGTTTTTGATGTTATTTCATTCATAATTAAAGTTAGAATACTTTATATTATGGTCTAAGTAATAGGTTAATTATATGAAAAAAAGATTAGATTTACTATTAGTTGAGAAAAGTTTTTTTAATTCCAGAACTAATGCTCAAGTCCATATAATAGCGGGAGAAGTATTTGTTAACGATGAAAAAGTTCTTACACCATCGAAATTGATTGATTCTGGGTCTAGAATAGAAATTAAACTCCTTAAGGATAGTTTTGTAAGCAGGGGAGGTATTAAATTAGAAGAAGCAATAAATTATTATCAAATAAATATAAAAGATAAAATCTGTTTGGATATTGGTGCTTCAACAGGTGGTTTTACAGATTGCCTTCTAAGAAAAGAAGCATTAAAGGTTTATTCTGTTGATGTTGGATATGGACAATTGGATTATAAGTTAAGAAATCATAATAAGGTAGTTAATATCGAGAAACTTAATGCAAGGTATTTAACGAAAAATAAAGTCCCTGATCAGATTGATGTAATAGTTATGGACGTTTCTTTTATATCTATAACAAAATTTGAAAAATTTTTCTCAGAGTTTTCAAATAATAAGAATATCTTTATTGGTTTAATTAAGCCTCAATTTGAATTGAGTTCAGATAAGATTGGAAAAAATGGAATAGTAAAAAATTCTGAATTCAGAGAATATGCTGTTAATAATGTTAGGAATTTTTTAAGTAAATTCTATAATCAGCTTTATAAAACGATTGAGTCGCCAATCAAAGGGGCTAAAGGAAATATTGAATATTTAATTTGTTGTAAAAATTGAACTACTTTTGTTTGTTCCAATCTTTTAGGAAATTTTCTAATCCAATGTCTGTTAATGGATGCTTAAATAATTGAAGTAATACCTTAAACGGTATTGTGGCGACATCTGCACCCATACGGGCTGATTCGACGAGATGAATAGGGTTTCTAATGCTTGCTACAAGAATTTCTGTAGCAAAACCATAATTTAAAAAGATTTCTGAAATTTCATTTATTAAATTCATTCCATTTGATGAAATATCGTCAAGTCTACCAACAAATGGACTAACATATGATGCACCTGCCTTTGCTGCAATCAAAGCCTGAGAGGAGCTAAAAATTAATGTGACATTTACTGGAATTTTCTTTTTTGATAGAAACTTGGTTGTCTTGATTCCATCAATAGTCATAGGAAGTTTTATTACAACATTTTTATCAATTTTAGAGAGTTCGAGGGCTTCTTTTTTCATTGAAGCAAAGTCTGTGGATAACACTTCAGCGCTTACAGGACCTTTAACGATCTTACAGATTTCTTTAATAGTTGTTTTAAAATCTTTTTGCTTATTTTCTTTAGCAACAAGTGATGGATTCGTTGTTACTCCATCTAACAATCCTAACTCTGCTGCTTCTTTAATTTCATTTAAATTGGCGCTATCGATAAAGAATTTCATTTCTAAATAATACTTTATTTTCTGATAATTTAAATAAATGATTGACAAAAATTATAAAATCAGCACAATAAACAATTAATTATGGCAAATAAAAGTAAATCAGCAAAGAAGAGAGTTAGACAAGATGTTAAAAGAAGACTTAGGAACAAGTCTGTACTCTCTAGTCTAAAAACCAAATTAAAAGCATATAAAACTTCTTTAGCTAATCAGTCTGATGACAGAGAAGAATTGTTAAGAAAAGTTATATCTGCATACCATAAAGCTGCATCTAAAGGCGTAATCCATAAAAGAAATGCCTCAAGGAATATTTCTAGAATTTCAAAACTCTCTTAACTCTTACAAAGTTTATTAAATAAATTCAGAATTATGTTCTCATGATTAAGATTTGTAGTTTTTAATAATTGATCAACCTCTTTTAATGTACGTAAAGATTCAAGTATATCATTCATACTTTTTTTGTTTGTTTCTTGTTCAAAATACTTATATTGATATTTTGAGATTTTAGTTGTCTTTATAATGTCTTGATTATTGAATGCGGCATTTTTAAGACTTTTTATCTTAAGGTACGTTCTAAATCTCCAAGTCAATCTTGAAATTTCTAGAAAGATATTTTCCTTAAATCTTGTTTTTTGAACCTCTAATAGGCAAGCTTTAAGGTTTTTATTATTTATATATTTTATTAAATCATATGTTTCTTTAAACACTTCATTTCTTTCATCTCTTATGAGATTGTTAACTAACTCTTCGTTCATGTTCTTTGTCTTGTTAAGGCTTTCAAGTTTCGTTAAATATGAAAGAACTGATAGTTTGTCTGAGAACTTCAGAGCTAATTCAGCGATATTCTTATCTTTTAGTTTAAGACTCCTATTCTTTAATTCTTTTTCAATAAACTTTATCATGTCACTCTCTGAATCATTTTCATCATTTTCAAAATCACAAGTAATATTAATTTTTTTATTATCGAAGATAAAAATATGCTTAGTAGTTTTCATTGGATTTATTAAATAATCATTTATTTCTTGAATTGTTTCAGAATCAGTTTCTTTTAATCCATATATAACAACAAACCTATATTTTGAAAGATAAGGGTATGTGTTACATATATTAATGAAATTATCACAAGTATTAGATTTAGAAAAATCAAATATATTAACATTATCCAAACCCTCTTCAGAATTTATCTTAAGAATTTTTTTTACTGATTCGATACTATAATTAGTAGAATCAATGATTTTTAAACTGACCCCTTCTTCTTCTATAAACTTTTCAACAGAAATTTTCTTACTACTCATATTTATAGTTATAATAACAAGAGAAAGTGATAAAAGAAATTTTAACGAAAAGTTTTAAAGCCCCTCAAATATATGAGGAATTTGAGTCTACTCAGTCAGAATTCCATTCAATTGTTTTGAATGATAACCTTGATGGTTATTTGCTTTTTCTCGAGTACCATGATGTTTATACAATTGGACGATTTGCAAAAACAAAAGACACTATGGATTTATCCCCAATAAAGTCCTCTCGAGGTGGCGATATTACTTTCCATGGAAAGGGTCAAGAGATAATTTATCCCATAATTAATATCAAAAAAATTGGGATATCTCTTCGTGATTATCTTGATATTCTTCACAATTTTCTTATCAAATTCTTATTATCAAGAAATATATTTGCGCAAAGAAACGACAAAGGACCTGGTCTATGGGTAAAGGATAATAAAATTTGTTTTTTTGGTATTGCAGTTAAGAGCGGTGTCACACTACACGGTATGTCTATTAATATTGAATGTGATCTAGATAGATTTAATTATATAAGCCCATGCGGAGACCCAACGATAAAAGTCGGGAATCTTTTTAGTTTGAGAGACATAAACAAAGAATCCTTAAGAAAAGAAATTGCATTTTTCTTTAATGAGGAATTGAATTCTTATAGAACTTAACCAAAGAAAAATGAAATTTCTCTTTTTGCGGACTCTGGTGAATCAGAACCATGGATTATGTTTCTATCAATAGAGTCGGCATGTTCGGCTCTTATAGTACCTTCTTTAGCCTCTGCCGGGTTCGTTGACCCCATTATTTCACGGACTTTTAATATTGCATTTTCACCTTGAATTACAAAAGGGATACAAGGCCCTGATATCATAAAATTTACTAATTCACCATAAAAGGGCTGCTCTTTGTGCATCGAGTAGAATTCTCCTGCCTGATCAGCGTCTAAGGTTAAATATTTAATATTAGTAATTTTAAACCCAGCATCTTCAAATTTTTTTAAAATGGTTCCGACAAGATTTTTGCTTACTCCGTCGGGCTTTATAATCGAAAGTGTTTGTTCCATTTAACTGCTCCTTTTAATTCTAATTGGTTTTTCATCTTTAATATACTCATGAAACTTTGACCTTGTAAATAGGTTGATTTATTATAGAAAAAAGGATGTTTTATGTTAGCTGATAAAATAAAGAGTCAAATCGAAGATTTAGCAAAACTAACCAGAGATGCTTCATACGAAATAGCCAAGGCTACGTCAAAAGAGAAAAATGATGTTTTAAGAAAAATAATTAGTGGGATTGATAAATCTCGAAATAGAATACTTGATGCAAATAAAGTCGATCTTACATTAGTTGAAAAAAAGGATGTTACTAGCGCGTTTTTAGAAAGAATGACCTTAACTGATAAGAAGATTACTCAAATGATTACAAATATTGAGGAAGTCGTTGAGCTAGAAGATCCGGTAGGTAAAAGAGAACATTTTAAGAAAAGACCTAATGGCCTAGAAGTTCTCAAGCAATCTATACCATTAGGTGTAATATCTATAATTTATGAATCACGTCCTAATGTTACCTCAGATGCGGCAGTCTTATGTTTAAAATCTGGAAATGCAACTGTTTTAAGAGGAGGTTCTGAATGTTTTAATACAAATCTTGAGATAATTAATATAATTAAAAGCTCGTTACGTGAGTGTGGTTTTGATTCAAATTGTATAAATATGATTCCGATTACAGATAGAGAGGCTTTAAAATTTATTTTAACTTTAGAAAGTTATATAGACTTGGTAATTCCAAGAGGAGGAGAAAATTTAATCAAATTTATCTCTGAGTTTTCAAGAATACCTGTAATTAAACATTATAAAGGCGTATGCCATGTATATATAGATAAATCTGCGAATATAAATAACGCCATAGAGATATCTTTAAACTCTAAGATCCAAAGACCCGGAGTATGCAATGCAATGGAAACACTTTTAGTTCATAAAGAAGTTGCAAAGCAACTTTTGCCGGAATTATTAAACCTTTTAAAAGAAAATAATGTAAAAGTGCATTCAACGAAAGATGTCCAAGAATTTTCGCCTGATTTTAAAATTTTACAAGTCAAAGAACAGGATTGGTACAATGAGTATCTAGATTTAGAAATGAATATTAAAATTGTTGAGAATATTGAGGAAGCCATAAATCATATAGAAAAGTATGGTTCATTGCATACCGAATCAATTGTTGCAGCCAATAAAAAGACCGCGGATCTTTTTATTAATTCCATTAATTCATCTGCCATAATGCATAATGCATCTACAAGATTTAATGATGGTAACGAGTTAGGTTTGGGGGCTGAAATTGGAATTAGCACTACAAAGCTCCATGCCTTCGGCCCTATGGGGCTTAACGAATTAACTACAAAGAAATTTGTCATTTTAGGAGAAGGACAAATTAAGCAAAATGCTTGAAAAGCTGGAAGTTAATAATATATCTATTCTTGATAGCGCTGAAATAAATTTTAGCAGCGGTCTTAATATAGCAACTGGCGAGACAGGGGCTGGTAAATCGCTGATATTGAGTACCTTAGTATTCTTTTTAGAAAAAAAATTTCCAAATGAATTAATTAAGAATAAAGAAAAAGAGACAATAATTTCAATCAACATAGTTATAGATAATTCTAAAATCAAAGAAATTTTAAGTAACAATAAGATAGAAGTTACAGATAATTCCTTAAATATTAAAAGAATTATTAACTCCAGTAAGGTTACTAAATACTATATTGATGGAATAAAGGTAAAAGCTGAAGTTGTCAGCAGAATTTTTCAGAATTATTTTTCTTTTTTTGTCCAGGGTGCTCAATCTTTTTTAATTAGTAAGAAGTATCAGCTTAATATTTTAGATAGGTTTGCGAATCTAGATGATTTAATTTTGGATTATAGAGGTACTTTCAATAGATATTTAGAATCTGATAAAAAATTAAAAAAAGTCTTACTTCAAAAAAAGGATATTGAAGAAAGAAGAGATTTTCTAAGGTTTCAACTCGAAGAGTTAAAAGAGATAAAAATCGCAAGCTCTGATGAAGAATTAGAATTGATAGAAGAAGTAAAGAAACAAAAAGTTATTAATGAAAATTCAGGGGCAATAACAGATTTAATAACTTATATAGACGAAATAGGCGTTAATTCAATAAATGAGATTGAAAATAAGATTAACAAGTCAGATTTCTTTCCTGAAAATATAAAAAAGATAATTAAAGACATTTCTGTAAATATGAACGAGCTATCTTATCAAGTATCAATGCTTAAGACAGAAAATTTAGATGATGAATTTTTTATAGAGAAACAAAACGAACTTTTTTTACTTAAGGACCTTAGAAGAAAGTATAAGCTTACAACAGAGGATTTAATAAATAAAAAAAAAGAAATTATAGATCTTTTTTCATGTGAATCTGAGATTGATAATATGATTTATAATATGGAGAAAGAAAATAGTGAACTTAAGGAGATATCCTTAAAAAAAGCTAATATTATATCTAAAAAGAGAAAGGCTAGTTCAGGCGCATTAACTAAGTTAGTAAAAACGGGGTTATCAGATCTTGGTATTTTGAATTCAAACTGGATTATAAGTTTTAGAGAGATTGATTTGAGTGAAAATGGGATTGATGATATTGAATTTTTATTTTCGGCAAATCCGGATTTCCCACCTGAGCCATTAAAATCTGTTGCTTCAGGAGGCGAATTGTCGAGAATAATGCTTATTCTTGCTTTGGAGATATCTAAGATTTTTGAAAGTAAAATTATTTTATTTGATGAACCTGATGTTGGATTAGGTGGGGCGATTGCAGAAAAACTAGGGGAAAAAATATCTCAGCTATCAAAGTCTTCACAGGTTTTATGCATCAGTCATTTGCCTCAAGTTGCTTCATTTGCAGACACACACTTGTTGATATCTAAAAGAATTAAAGATGGGAGTACTATTATTAGCGTTAATAGATTAACAAAAGAGGAAAGAATTAAAGAAATTGCAAGAATGATAAGTGGAAAAAAAATTGAGCAAGAAGCTCTGATTCTGGCAGATAAGATGGTTAAATAACAAAAACAATAGCAGTTATCACAGAAACCCATTCCCCATCCTCAGGACCATCTCCTATGCTTGTGATTGCTCTAGTTCTTACCGTGTTTCCACTAATTTTCCATATATCTTTTTGTTCATTGTAGTTTTTATTTGAATCAAAAGGCGCTCCAATTGTTGTGGCTAACATATAAGCAGCAAGATCTTCAGCATATTCCCCTGACTGTTTTTTGCTTTCACCATAGCTATGATGTTCTGATAAGTAACCATGCTTGCTTCTGTCCTCCGGCATTGCCATCCCAACCGATGAGGTAATTCTTCTTTTAGGCTCATTTGTTGATGCCTCACTTAATACGACATAAACAATTTGTCCAGGAGTCAGCATTTTTAGCCCTTTTGATTTCGATACTATTTTACAAAAGGGTGGCATTATGCTTGAAACTTTGACTAAATTAAATTCTGCAATATTAGCATTTCTTAATGCCATTTCAAAACTGGTTAATTTTTCCTTGCTTTTTCCAATACCTTTAGTAAAAAATGCATACTTAGGAACCATAAATACCCTCGATCAATTAGATTCTCTTAATTTTTAATTTTAGCCAAATTTTTTCTTTAGTAAAATCAAAAGTTTAAAACAATTGAAATTACATTGATAATGTATTATTAATTAAATTAAATGAGCAATTTCTTAAAGAGATTTTTAACTTCTTTAGTGATTTTACCTATAGTTTTTTATTCAGTTTATAAAGGTGAAATAGTTTTTACAATATTCGTTGGAATAGTTTTATCCCTTGCGTACTGGGAGCTTGAAAAAATGTTGGAGTTGCCAGAAAAGAAGCTCTCTATAGTTTCGTTTTTCTTGCTTTTGATTTTAGTATTTTTTTCATATACAAATCCTCAAATGTTCCTCTATTCAGCAGCTTTGATATTTGTTATATGGATAATTAGAATTATTTTTAACAAAACTAAAATAGAGAGTTTTTGGAATTCTTATTTGTTCATTCTGTTGTATGTTGGATTTGGAGTAAATTTTTCAATTTTAATAAGGAATTTAGACAATGGGATAGTTTTATTGGCTTCTGTATTGATAATTTCCTCAATTAATGACATAGCTGCTTACATTGTTGGAAAGTTCTTTGGTGTAACAAAAGCATTTCCAAATGTGAGCCCAAATAAGACTTATGAAGGTTCAATTGCAGGCATAATATCGTCGATTGTGGTTTCAATTTTTCTTTTTGAATATTTTCAATTAATGATTCCTTTGTCGCAGGCAATGTTTATTGGAATGGTTATTTCTTTCCTTGGAATTCTAGGCGATTTATTAGAGTCCTTCATTAAACGAAAATCTGGAGTTAAGGATACTGGTACGTTATTGCCAGGCCATGGCGGAGTATTAGACAGGATAGATAGTTTAATAGTAATTCTTCCTTTTTTTTATTTTATAATTAAATACTTAGGATATTGATATGTTTAAGAAGAAGAAGAAATTTAAAGTAACGTTATTTTTTTTAATCTTGGTATTGATCTATGGTCTTTATGCTTTATATGTAGCTTTTGCTCATAATCCTGGCTTTGAGCTTCTCTCTAAAAATACAATCTCATATTCAGGATTAAAAGCAAGAATAATCTCTGATAATACAAAGATATCTATGATTAAAGTCTCCTTGGGTACAAAAGAAAAAAGTATTTATCCAATATATCAAGAAAATAATTTAGATAGTGATTTTGAAGAAAAGATTATATCAATACCATTCACTGAGGAAGATAAGGTTGTAAAGTTTATTAAAAAAAATAATCTAAAATCTCTTTATCTTTATTATCAAATTGAATATGAGAATAAATTTTTTAATTCAAATCTTAATAAAAAGATAAAAATAAGTATTGATTTTCAACCGCCAAGTATTAAGTCTGTCAGAACAGACTCGTATGTATACCTGGGTGGGATTGGTTATGTAATTTATAAGACTAGTAAGGATACTTTCTTGTCTTATGTAGATACTGGTTTAAATACTAATTTCTATCCCATTACTATTGAAGGAGATAGTGTCGATTCTAACCTTGTTTTTTTTACCTGTGGAAATAGCCCATGTAAAAATGGAAAAATTAAAATTGTAGCCGAAGATTTATCAGGTAATTCCGTTTCTATTTTAAGAAGAATGAAGACATTAAAAAATAAGAATTGGAAAACATCTAATATAGTAATTGATTTGAGTTTTTTACTCAATAAATATAATGAAATATTTGATTCGAATTTAACTACAGTCTCAATAGATAATTTTTTAGAATTAAATATGATTTTAAGAGAAAAAAATAATATAGAAATATCATCAAATACAAGTGCTATATCTAGAAACTTAATTACATCAGGTAATTTTTACCAAATGAGAAATTCTAAAGTTTTCTCTGACTTCAGTGAGAAGAGAGATTATTATTTCAAAGACGAAGATAAGCCACTCATGACAACCTATCATTGGGGCTATGATTTATCATCGATTAAGAACGCAAAGATTTATTCCTCATCTGAAGGGTTAGTTTCTTATGTTAATAATGATGGTCTAGGTATTTATGGAAAGACAATAATTATTAACCATGGATTAGGATTTTATTCTCTATATAGCCACTTAAGTGAAATCTCAGTAAGTGTAGGAGATAAGGTTAAAACAGATACAATTATAGGGAGAACAGGGGAATCTGGATTGGCTTTTGGAGACCATTTACATTTTGGCACCTATCTTCAAGGCGTACCATTTAATTCAAGCGAGGTTTGGGATAAAAAGTACTTTTTCCAAAAAGTTTTAAATATTTACAATGATTTTATTAAAGGTCCCTCTAATAGAAGAATAAAAAAATCCGGAATATAGATGATTATATATGGTATTAATCCAGTTTTAGATTCTATAAAGTTATCCCCAGATAATATTATCAAAATATATGTATCAAAGAAAACTATTAAGAAAATCCCTGCTGTTCTTTTGAAGAAAATAAAGAATATAAAATTAAATTACTTATCTGATTTTGAGTTTGAAAAGCTTACTAATAGCCCTAATCATCAGTCACTAGCAGCAGAGATAACCATAAAATCCGTTAAAGGCGTATCAGAATTAAAAAGGGATAAAGATAAAATAAAAAAAATAGTTGTTTTGGATCACCTTAAAGATCCTCAAAACCTTGGAGCTATTGCAAGGACATGCGTTTTTTTTGGTATTACTGATATAGTTATTCCTTCAAACAGATCAGCTTCTATTTCTCCTGGTTCTGTGAAATCATCTGCTGGATCAATTTTTTCAATTAATTTTTATCAGGTTCCAAATCTTGCTAATATTCTAGATTATTTAAAAAATAATGATTATTGGATATTAGGAGCCGATCTTAATGGAGTAGATTATCAAGATAATTGTTTTGATAAGTTCTTAAATGAGAAAATTGTAATAGTTATGGGTTCTGAGGAGAAAGGTATGAGCCCTTTAGTTAAAAAGAAGTGTGATTTATTAATTAAGATAAATAATAAGGGCTTAACAAATTCGTTGAATGTCAGTGTTGCTGCTGGGATTTTGATAAGCAGGTTTGATATTGATTGATTTAATATTTGCATCAATTATACAAGGTATTACAGAATTTATTCCTGTAAGCTCATCTTTACATTTATTAATTTATGGAAGTTTTTTTTCAAGTAAAACGCTAACATTGTTAATTATTGCAACAATGCATTTAGGCTCAATATTTGCGTTAGTTATTTTCTCTTTTGTTGATACTAAGCTTGAGATGAATGTTTTGAAAAGTATAAAATTTAACAAAGTGATATTAATCGCATCACTTCCAATTTTTTTATTTGGTTTCTTATTTTATGACCTAATAGCTAATACTAACCAAATTAATAATTTAATTATTATTACTACAATTGTTTTTGGAATAGTACTGTTTATATCGGATCATTATTCAAAAAATAAAAAAACTTTATCTGATATTTCATATTACGACTCTATTGTCATTGGTCTTTTTCAATGCTTTTCTTTGATACCAGGGGTTAGCAGATCGGCATCCACAATAATTGCGTCAAGAGTTGTTAATATTAATAGAGAAAGTTCTATTATTTTTTCTTTTATCCTCTCAGCTCCTGTAATTGTAGGTGCTTTCTGTTTAACACTTTATAAGATTAATACCAGTCAGTTGATAATTATTAATGACATTTGGTTTGAAGTTCTATTTTCTCTTATTTTTTCATTTATCAGTTCGTACATAACTCTTAAGTATTTCTATAAGTTCTCAAGAGTTAACGGTTTTACCATCTTTGCAATCTATAGAGTTTTATTAGGAATCATTCTGTACATATCCGTTTAAGAAGTCTTTTTCTGTTAATATGACTACGCCTAATTCTTTAGCTTTTTCTAATTTTGAGCCTGATTTTTCCCCAGCAATTAGAATATCGGTTTTTTTGCTAACTGAATTAACAATTTTACCCTGTTCTTTAATAATCAGATCTATGATTTCTTCTCTAGAATAATTTGTTAATTTGCCAGTAATACAAATTGTTTGACCAAGAAACTTGCTTCCCTTAGTCGTTTTTTCTTTTTCTATTTGAACTCCATTTTTGAAAAATAGATTAATTTCTTTAATATTTTCCTGATTTTGAAAAAAAATAAAAATACTATTTGCTATCTCTGTTCCGATTCCATCTATTGATTCGATTTTTTTAATAGTTGATGATCCTATCTTTTCAATATCAGTAAAATTATTTGAGAGTAAGGTAGAGATATTTTCTCCAACATGCCTAATCCCTAATG
>MDTG01029642.1_pt1 | contig 25727 bp, 7 predicted proteins | sample 811421 | NCBI WGS metagenome assembly MDTG01 (sample SAMN05326645, study PRJNA326480) | marine metagenome | isolation source: seawater | place: Pacific Ocean: South East | collected 2011
AATAAAATTACATAATACCTATGAAGATGCTATTATTGGTATTAATACTGTAGGATTCTCTTCTTATGGTGATGGTCTGCAGAGAATAGTATCCTTTAGCAAAAAGAACGTAGTTGGATCGGTTGAGGTTACTGAGGGTGGTAGTGGATACACCAATAAAACTATTTTTATTGATCAAAATTCGATTAATGTATATGATAACAGCATTAATTCCATAAATCACGGATATTTAGATAAAGAGATTGTTATTTTAGATAGTGATAATGTTTTACCTACAGGTTTGGCCTCAGATAAAGAATATTTTGTCAAAGTAGTTGATAATAATAATTTTAGACTATCTGAGAGAATTTTAGTTAGTGTTGGATCTAGTTTAGCGGAAGACTTTAATTATGTTAATAATAGATTCATCAATTTCACTGATGGAGGTACTGGACAACACAATATCAAGTATAAACCGATTATTGTAAAATTAGAAGCACCGCTTGGAATTACAACAACAGCAGCTCAGGATTTTGATGCGAAAATTCAACCAGTATTCACTGGAGAAATATTTTCAGTATCCTTAAGTGCTAGTGGAAGTAATTATGGATCTGAAGAGATCTTAAATTATAACCGTCAACCAGAATTTATCTTAAAATCTGGTGTTGATGCACAGATGACGCCCATTGTAACTGCTACTGGTGGATTGCTTGATATTATTATTAATAACAGTGGAGAAGGTTACAATTCTCCACCAGAAATTAGAGTTCTTGGTGATGGATCAGGAGCTCTTGTTGTACCTGTTATTAAAGATGGTAAAATTGTAAATACCATTATTCTAGATAATGGATCTGGATATAATAGTACTAATACGTTTATTCAAATTGTTCCTACTGGATCTGGAGCAAAATTTGATGCTCGTATAAAAGCATTTACAGTTAATAACTTAGAAAGAACTTTCCAAGCTGAAAAAATTAATGTTGATGATGGTATTTTAATTCCAGCATTAACAGTTGATGGTGGATTGCAGTATACACATTCTTATGCAGGCAGAGAATTAAGAAGAAAATTACTATCAACATCTATCGATGCTGATGGAAATACAATTTACAGAGATGATATTGATAATGATCTTTCTAATAATGGATTGAAATATCACTCCCCAATCTTGGGATGGGCATATGATGGAAATCCAATTTATGGTCCATATGGTTATTCAAATCAAGAAGGTGGTACGGTAAGAAGACTTAAGAGTGGTTGGGTATTAGATATTGATCCAGTCAGACCATCCACAACAAACTTCCCACCTGGAATCTTTATTGAAGACTATAAGTTTGTTGGTGATGGTGATTTAGATATTCATAATGGCAGATTCTGCAAAACTCCAGATTTTCCAAAAGGAATATATGCATACTTCTGCACTGTCAACTCTATTCCAGATTCTAGTGGTCCATTTAACGGTTTCTTAAAACCAGTATTCCCATATGTAATTGGTCCCACATTTAAAAACAGAATTATTGACTGGAATTTTGATCAAAGAAATACTTTAGAGTTTGTTAATATTAATGATCAAGATTGGATAAGATATACTGGTAATCTGGGACTTCTTAATCCGAAAACCAAATATGATGGATTTATTCAACCAGATGCCTTCTCAGAAGGATTTACTGAAGTAACTACTGCTACTCCAGGTGGATTAACTGGTTTGTTTATTGTTAATCCTGGTGACAACTATACTATCAGTGACAGTGTATTCTTTGAAAGTGAAGGTACTGGTGGTTCTGGAGCGTTTGCTAGAATATCATCAATTAAAGGTAAAGAAGTAGAAAGTATTAATTTTAGTAGAGAAAATTTAAATGATGTTCAATTCTTACCATTTGGTATTGAAGGTAGATTTGTTGGTTTTGGTAGCACCTCACACGGATTCTCATCTGGTAACGTAGTTACTGTAGAAAATGTTAATATTCTTTCTACAGAACTTGCTGGAAAATATACAATTGGAGTAAGTACTAATATTTTAACTTTGAGTGGATCTATTGGTGATGTGTCTCAAACTGGTATTATTACGGATATTTCTGTAACGGGTAATCTGAGTTTCCCAACAACAGATGTAAATGATCTATACTTACTTAATGATGAAGTCGTAAAACTTCTTAAATTAAATCCAGATGATTCTAGAGTGAAGATAAGAAGAAGTATTAATAACGTATCTTCGGCACATAATTCAGGATCTGCATTACAAGAAAATCCAAGAAGACTTGTAATTAATAGTGGATTTACAACTGCGACACAGTATCGTTTGGATAGAGAAGTCTATTTTGATCCAAGACAAGCGGTTACTCCACCATCAGAAAACTTGATCATTTGGTCGGACCCAATTCCACCAACACTTCAAACTGCATGGGATTATTATACAGTCGGTGTTGGAACGGGATCTGTTGAGTACTTCGCTGCCAAAGCTCCAGATAATTCTTTAGAAGCAGCAAAAGTATCTTTTGCATCAACTACAGCAGTGACTGATGGATTTGGTATTCAATTCTCTTCCACAGGTTTATCTGCAGATGTTTATACAACATCAGTATTTTTACGAGGAGATCGTGGTGGAGAAACTACTTATATTATTCTTGAGGATGGTTTAACCTTCCACAAAACTCAAGTTACTTTAACCAAGGATTGGCAGAGATATTCTTTCACTACGACAACTAGTGCAGGATCTCATAGATTAAAAATTGGTTCTCTTGGACCACAATCAGCTCCCATGTTTACCACTCCAACGATTTATGTTTGGGGAGCACAAATAGAACTGGGAAATCTTACGAGTACATACTATTCTACTCAAGGATCTGCTATTGTTAAGAGCGTTGGTGAATCTGGACTTAGATTTATTGATAATGCTGCACCAAGTGAAGCAAAAGTAGTTATCCCAGGTACACATAGACTTTATATACCAAATCATGCTTTGGATACTAATGATCAAGTAACTTACAGAGTTGAAGCTGGAAAGGATGGTATTCAAGTATCTACAGGTGTAACAGACTATCGATTAGCGGATGGTGATAAAGTTTATGTTGCTAGATTCTCACAAGATATTATTGGAATTTCAACAGCTCCAGTTGGAGTAGGAAGTACAGGTGGATTTACTGGAATTGGTTCAGCACCTTTAGCTTTATTTGATTTAATTGACTATGGTAGTGCAGAAATTAATAGTTTTGAAACAAATGCAGAATCCATCATCAAAGCTGACGTTCAAAAGAAAATTGCTAAGGTAACAACAAAAGTTGATCATGGTCTTAAGGACAATGATCAAATTACTTTTGAGGCAGTAGCAGGTATTCAAACAAGCGTCATAATCGCTTACGATGATGTCAACCGCAGAATGGTTGCGAATCCTAGAAACTTTGTTGATGCAGATATATCTGTAGCAGAAAATACTATTAAGATAAATCAACATGGATTCATCAATGGACAAAAAGTTGTCTTATCTGGTCCTGCTCCACAAGGATTAGTTACTGGTCAAATGTACTATGTCATTGTCCTTGATGACAATACTATTCAACTTTCAAACTTCTACTATGATGTTATTTCGTCGGATGATGAAGTTCAAATAATTGATATTCAAACGCAATCTTCTGGTAAACTTTCTCCAGTTAATCCAGAGTTGTTTGGTACTAGAAATTCTACAATTATATTTGATCTTTCCGATCCATCTCTGTCTGCGAATTCTCTACCTGCATTCCAGTTCCGCATATACACTGATGCAGATTTATCAACGGAATTCTACACTACACAAGATAAAATTGAGAATGATAACTTTAATGTGTCCACTTTTGGTGATATCGGTTTACAACCAGATGCCAAACTTGAGTTGATCATTGATGACAATATGCCTGATGAGTTATATTATAACTTAGTTCCTATTAGGTATAATGGTGCGGCACAATCCAAACTTGGAATATTATCTGACGATTTTAATATCCTCAATAGTAATAAATTGTCGATTGTTAAGAGTAAGTATACTATTACAGCCAACATTACTGGTGTAACTACTAATACATTCAATTATACTCTTGATGAGACTCCAGAAAGAGAAGGTTATGAAAAGACTGAGGGTCTGCTAGCATATAAGTCAAATTCTCCTAACGCTTCTGGTCCAGTGGAAGAAGTTAGTATTGACTCTATAGGTAGAGGATATAGAAGATTACCTTATGTAAAAGAAGTTGTTAGTATCGCTGGAACCAATGCTATTTTCTTACCAGAAAGTAGAACTATTGGACGTGTTGATGAAGTAACGTTAACTGATATTGGATTCGATTATCCATCAGATAGAACACTACGTCCATCTGCACAGTTCCCATATACTTACAAAATTGAACCACTATCTAAATTAGATGTCATTAAAATTGTCAATCCAGGAACAAATTACTTTATTCCTCCACAGTTAGTTGTTCTTGATGGTTTTACTGGAAGATTAAATGAAGAGGTTAAATTAAAATATGATATTGGTGATACTGATGTTACTATCATCAGAAATACCACGGGTCTGTATAATGTAACTCCAAGGATTCTTCCAGTAAACAATCCTAATGGTATCAGAATCGAAACCATTACATTCAATAACATAACCAAAAAAGTAACTGTTGGATTTGCGGTCACATTTGCAAACGATGATAGTTTACCATTTAAGGTTGGTGACAAAGTAATTGTAGAGAATACCAACATTGATAACAGTCTTGCTGGTAAAGGATATAACTCTGCACAGTATGGGTATGCCCTATTTACTGTAGAGACTGCTACAGCTAATGCTGGTGGTGAACTTCCAAACATTACTTATGACTTATCGGATTATCTCTTACCAGGAGAGACTCCTGGTAATTATGATGCGTTTGATTCTTTTGGAACGGTAACACCAGAACCATTCTTCCCAATATTTGACATTACTATTGAAAAAGATACCTTTAGAAGAGGCGAAGTTATTGCTTCACGAGATGGAAACACTGGTATTGTTCAGTCATATGATCTTCGTAACGAATACTTAAAAATTAGATCCAAAAAACCATTTAAAGTTGACGATCTAATTGTTGGTCAATCATCCCAAAACAAAGGTGTTATCTCTTCTGTAGAAGGAATTAATGCAAACTATTCAATTAATTCTAATAGTATAACGAAGAAAGGATTCTTAAAATCAACAGGAAAGGTAAACGAATCATTCCAAAGACTTCATGACAATGATTACTATCAATACTTCTCATATGCAGTTAGATCTTCAATAGATTATGATACTTGGAATCCTTTAGTAAGTAATTTGAACCACACTGCAGGATTTAAAAAGTTTAGTGAATTAACGGTAGATTCATATGATCCGAGCGTGTCTGGTATCTCTACAGATCAAAATCTCAATACCCTACTAGCGGTTTCTGACCTTACACAATTAGTAGACTTAAACACCGTTAAGGACTTTGATATTGGTAGAGAGAAGACTATTGATGTTGATGGAAACCTCGTATCTAATGAAATTTTATTCAATCTACCATTCCTTGCAAAATATCAAGAATTTATTGGTAACAGAGTTCTAACAATTGATGATTTTAGTGATTTATTTGATAGTGATAGAAGAGGATTCCCAATTCAAACACAAAATAATGATATTTTTAATATCATTTTTGATGGAAGTCTTGCCACAAACGTTTCTGTTGGTGAAGGATCCATAAACTTAACAAATCACTATTTTGTTAGTGGTGAAGTTGTTGAATATATTCCACCTGATGGAAATCCCGCAAATTCTATTTGTATATCTCCAACTGATTTTGGACCTGGAATTGGAACAACAACCCTCCTTCCATCTAGAGTTACAATTATCAAACAGGATAATCAAAAAGTAAGAGTTGCTACTTCTGCAACAAATGCACTTCAATTTAATCCTATTGGTGTTGGTCTGACAGGTGTTGGTATTGGAAGCACCCACATTTTTAGATCTATTGAACCAAATAATAGATTGTTGATTACCATCAACGGCACTATTCAATCTCCAATGGTGGGAACCGCAATTACAACAGCAACTGCATCTGCTGTTGGAATTGGCACTACAATTATTAATGCAGTTGGTGTTAGTTCGATCTTTGGTGGTGACTTACTTAGGGTTGATAATGAAATTATGTTAGTAGCAGGTGTTGATAACTCTACTAATACATTTACGGTAAGAAGAGGGTGGATGGGAACCACCGATGCTGCACATAATAATAATGTAAAAATTGTAAAACAAAGTGGTAACTATAACGTAGTCGAGAATAATCTCCACTTTATTGAGGGTCCTTGGGGTAATTTACCTGTAGGATTTGGATCTACTGCACTATCAAATAATGAAATTGATTACAGTGGTCTTACAACTAGTTCCAGATTTAGTGGAAGAATCTTCTTAAGATCTGCATTGAGTGCAGGTTTTACTACTGAATTTACTGATGCATATGACAATAACTATGTTTATGATGATATTTCAAATCAATTTAACGGAATTAATACTTCATTCTACTTGAAGTATGAAGGCAATGATATTGATAATGTTGTTGCAGATAACACAATTCTTCTGATTGATGATATCTTCCAGGGTCCACAACGTCTTGGTAACGTAGTTACCAATATTGTAGGTGATTATAAATTGGAAGCTGGTGGTGGTCAGTTACTTCTGGGATTCAATGGAGAAATTACAGATCCATCACAACATAATGATATCAATGTTAATAAAACACCAAGAGGTGGTGTTATTGTTAGTGTTGCATCCAAACCTGGTTATGGATTCCAACCGTTAGTTGCTGCAGGTGGTACTGCAGTTGTATCCGCAGCAGGAACAATTACAAACGTTGCAATTGGTAATAGTGGATCTGGATATCGTTCTGGTTTACAAACTGTAAACGTAGGTATACAAACGAAGAGTCTCTTTGAATCAAATATTACTCATGTAGGTATTGCGACTGTTATCGATGGTCATGTTGTTGGGGTTGCAATTACGAATCCTCAGGTGTTCTATGCTCCTAGAGAAATATCAAACATTGGTTATAGTTCTATTACAGGAATAACAACTGTTACTACTAGTGTTGCACATAATCTAAGTCTTGGAGACTTCATTCAAGTTGTTGGTGCTGCATTTACCTGTGATTATTATCCACCAGTAGACGTTACTAATGCTCTTTATGATAATGTAACTGGCATCATGACAGTTACTACTGGATTGTCCACATTTACTGTAAGTAACTTCACTTATGACAATGTATCAGGTATTGCCACTATAAACACAATAGAACCTATGAAGATTGTTCCAATGACTGCCATTGGAAGAAGCTTTAGTCTTGCTGGTTTGGCACTTACTTGTGTTGGATATGGTCAAACATTTGCAGTATCTAACTTCCAGTATGATAACACAACTGGATTGGCAACAGTAACTACTACTACAGATCACGGTCTCAGTGCATCTGACGACTTTAAGATGAGAGAACTTATCTTTAGTTGTAACGTTGGAGGAGCAACTGGTTATGGTCAAACGTTTACTATTACGCAGTTCAAATACGACAATGTTACTGGTCTGTCTACAATTACTACTTCTGATCCTATTACTGGCATTATAGGAATCGGTAGCGATATTAGACTTGATAATCTTGAGTTCTCTTGCCCAGGTGGTTCTGGAGTTACTACCAGTATCTTCCCCGATGGAACACAAGGTAATACCTTTACAGTTACCAATGTAATTGCATCTGATCGATTTGAATTAAATGTTGGTGTATCTACTATTCCACATACTTATGTTGAGAATGATGCTGGTCAAGTGACTGCAGGTCTCACAACAACTAAGTTCCCTGATGGATCTCAAGGATACTTCTTTAAAGTCAGCAATGTTGGAACAACAACTTCATTTACGGTAAATGTTGGTGTATCTTCTATATCCCATGCATATGTATCTGGTGGTATAGTTCAAACTGGTATTACCACAAATATCTTCCCAGGAAATCAACAAAATTCTCCTCTCGGAGATACGTTCAGTATCATTTCTGCTCCAGACTGGTATACACTTACATTTAATGCTGGTGTATCAACCATTCCTCATACTTATGTTAGTGGTGGTAACTTAATCTTCGGACATAAGTTAAAAGTTGGAACTGACGTATCCTTAACTGGATTAGGATTTACTTGTGCATTAGATGGTGGAGTTGGAATTCATACATATCCAAGAATTAGTGATCCAACTTACTGTGGAACGCAAGTAACAAAAATTAAGAGTAATAATGAATTTGAACTGAACGTTGGAGTTACTACAGTTCCAACATTCTATAGTTCAGGTGGTATAGTCGAAGAAGTTATTATTGCTCCTAGACAAATTAATAATTCTACTTCTGGTCAAGATTTTGCTGCCAATGGCACATCAATTATTCAAATTGTTGATGACTTTACATTCATAATTGATTCTGGTACATCACCTTATCAGCACTTCTATAAGAGATGTGGTGAGGTAACACAAAACTTACCAGTTGTATTTGATTCTCCATTGGGATACTATGATATTCCATTACTCTACAAAGAAGGGACTGTTGGATTTGGAACAGGTGCTACTGTAGACTTGGTTCCAAGTGTAGATAGTACAATTCTATCCTTTGACATCAATAATTTTGGATATGGTTATAGAGCAACAGACGAACTTGTAGTTGGTGTTGGTGGAACAACTGGTATTCCAACATTTGCGACTAAGACTTCCAATGCAATTCTTCCTGTAGTTGCTGGTGGTGATTATCCACACACTTACGTAGGTGGAACAGTAAGTAACGCAGTACAGTCTGGTGGTGGATATGCACATACATTTGTATCTGCTGTTACTAATGGTGTTACAAGTAATATTGGTAACTTGCCAAACGTAGTTACGGGTGCAGCATACAATCCAACAACTGGTGATATGATTATCACCTCCGCAAGTCATGGATTATCAACATCAAATACCATCTCTATTGCTGATAATGCACTGACCTTTACTTGCACAATGGATGGCAATACAGCAAACAAAACATATCCTAGATCAACTGATCCTATTTCTGGAATTGCAACTGCTATCACAGGAACAACTACAGATACTATTACAATCAACGTAGGTGCATCGCCTATCGTAAATCATGATGTTACTGACGCAATTTACACTCCATCTACAGGTGTACTGCAACTAACTATTGGTTCCCACTCACTGACTACAGGAACCAGTGTTAAGATTGCTAATGGATCATTGACATTTACTTGTGATATGGATGGCAATGCAACTCTGCACAGTTATCCACGTTCAAGTGATCCTTTCTATGATACTGCCATCAATATTGACGCGGTAACTTCAACCACAATTACACTCAATGTTGGCATATCTTCAGAGGTCAAATATCCAGTTCATAATGCAACATATGATCCCACCACTGGATTATCTGTACTGACGATTGGAACTCACAATCTTACAACTGGAACTAAAATTAGACTTGCTCCAGAATCTCTGTTGTTTAAGTGTTCTCTTGATGATTATAATAGAATTGAAGCATATCCAAGACAATATAAAGATAGAGTATATGGTAAATCTATCGGAATTACTTCACATACCTCAGACAGTATAACTGTATTTGCTGGTCCATCGGTAGAGAGTAAGAGATACGTTCATGAGTTTGTTGGTGTTGGATCATTCAAACCATTTGAACTAACTGTTGAAAAAACTTTCCAATCCAAATTCTCTGGATGGAATGTGGGTGAATTTATTGTACTTGATAAGATCGATCCATTCTTTAATGGTAAAAGAAGATTGTTCCCACTGGCAGTAAACGCAGATCCAATCTCGTTCTTCGCAAAAGCAAACTCTGGTATCAATCTACAATCCAACCTGTTAGTATTCATTAACGATATACTTCAAACTCCTGGAGAGGGTTATGAATTTACAGGTGGTAGTACAATTAGATTTACAGAAGCACCCAAAGGTGGAATAACTGGTGTTACTACTGAAGGTGATACTGCTAAGATGTTTATGTACACGGGTACACAAACAATTGACGTTCAAACTGTAGAAGTTCTTCCTTCAGTAGAAGTGGGTGATGAACTTCAACTTTATAGTAATCAATCTACAACATTCACAGAAGATCGTAGATTGGTCATGGAGATTAAAGCAGCGGATAAAGTTATTACTAATAACTATGCTGGTCAAGGTGTTACTTTAGATGAATTATTTGAAAGACCACTAACTTGGTCTAAGCAACTTGTTGATAAAATTATTGACTCTGAATTTGTAGGTAAAGACAGAGTTTACTATGAACCAGTTATTAATCCAGCAACTAAACTAATTAGAAGCGTTGGAGCTGGTGATAGCGTAGCATATGTTGATAGTGTTCGTCCATTATTTGATGATCCCTTTGAAGGAATTGGAACTAAAGAAAAATCTATAATTGAACTCATATCTCCAGATGTAGTTGATGGTGCTACTGCAACAGCGGTATTTGGTGTAAACGGAACAATTGCAAATGTTTTAGTTAACAATATTGGTTATGGATATACTACTCCTCCAGATGTAACTATTCAAGCACCTATTGATGGACAGCAAGCAGAAGCTGGTGCAGTAATTGGTGTTGCTGGTACAGTCACGCAAATCAATGTAAACGTGGCAGGAACTGGTTATGATAGTGGTCCTATGCAGTCTATGACTGTTTTTGAACAGGGTGGTGGATTCCCATCAACACTTGAACTTGGTACAAATACTTTTGTTGGTGCAAGGTTAAAATCTGAAACTGGTGTTGGTCTTGGTGCTGTCGCAAACATTGAAATTAGTCCAATAAACTTTAATGTTGCTGCTGTTAATGTCATTGAGGGTGGAAAAAATTATAAAGTTGGAGATAGATTATTCATAGATACTTTTGATAACGTTGGACTTGGAACTTCTTCAAGAGGATTCCGCCTGAGCAACCCAGTTAAATTTACCGTTGCAAGTATTGCTCCACCACCAGTTCTTGTAGCACCACCTAAGAGATTCTCTGAGGAATGTGCATTTGTAACATATGAAGGTGATTATGGAATTATAGTGGGAGTTGGTACAACAACCATAGGTGCTGGAACCAGTCTTGGTCTTGCTCTAGATATGTACATTCCAATGGATTCTGAAATTAGAAGATCTTTAGATATAACTCTAACTGGAATTCAACCTGGTGATTATTTCCAATTACTTAATTCTAACTTTGTCAGTGCCGCTCAAACGTCATTGGGTTCTGATGGATCTGTAATTGGTATATCAACAGAATGTGCTGACATGGTTTACGAATGCTTTAGTGTTACCACTAAGCAAGCAGTTATTCCTCCTGGTATTAATGGACTTGGTACAACTGTCGGATTTGGAACTACCGTATCTACTGTAGTTGTCGCACTGCAAAGTGCTGGATCTAATAATGTTGTTGGACTTGCAACCACAGCGTTCTACGGAACGTATAGTTTTGGTAAGATTGGACTGCCAGTAAGAACTAAGAGAAAAGAATTCTTAGTGACTAATGGCACCAGTCAAGCAGGTATAACAACAAACCCCATTATTAGAAGGAAAAATCCACTTAAATTTAGGGGCTATATTTCGTGATAAATAGAACATAGAAAAAGACTGTCACCCCAATGGCCGCAATTATAACTGACCTGTTGAGAGTTAATAACGCTAGGAACTTTATCGAAAAGATTAGAGATCCCAACAGGTCTTATTACACATTCTTAGGACTACCAAATGCAACGGAAGTTGCATCTACTTGGAATACAGCACCTCCTGCTCCAAGAGATTGTTTTGATGACAATAATTTTTATTATGATACCATGATCGCACTTAAAAAAATTGGTGCTGATGATGTTCGTCCAGTTGTTAGAAAAATAGAATGGGCGTCTGCAACAATTTATGACGCATATCGTCATGATGTAAACAGAAATAATCTGTCTAAACCATCAAATAAGACAAGTTTATATGCATCAAATTACTTTATTGTAAATAGTGAATTTAGAGTTTATATTTGTCTGAGTAATGGTGCAGATCCTGAGAATCCAAATGGAAGACCATCTCTGGATGAACCCAAATTCACAGACTTAGAACCAAGAGTTGCTGGAACCAGTGGTGACGGTTACGTTTGGAAGTATCTGTATACGATTAGTCCTAGTGACATTATTAAATTTGACTCTCTAAACTTTATTCCACTTCCTGTTGATTGGGAATCAAATTCGGAATATCAGTCAGTCAGATCAAACGCCACTACTAGTGGTCAATTGAAGCATATTACAATTACAAATAGAGGGTATCTTGTAGGACCCGCTAACACCACATACTCTAGAGTTCCCATCAGGGGTGACGGGGACGGAGCAGAGTGTACTATTGTTATCAATAATGACTCAAAAGTCGAGTCAATTACGATATCTAGTGGTGGAAGTGGTTATACTTATGGTACTGTTGATTTGATTGGAGGAAATGTTCCTCAAGGTTCAACAACACCAACCTTTGATGTTATCATTCCACCTCAAGGTGGACATGGATTTGATATTTACAAAGAACTTGGTTCAACGAACGTTCTAATTTATTCGAGAATTGAAAATAATGACCAAAACCCTGACTTTGTTACGGGAACCAATGTTGCAAGAATTGGTATCGTTGAAAATCCTGAAGGATTTGAGTCTAATGTGATTCTTGAAGAAGATAGAGTAAGTGCTTTATATGGTCTTGTGTTAAAGGGTTTACCACCAAATCAAAATGATTATAAAACAACAACATTTGAACAAAACGCTATAATTACTCAAACTGTTGGTACTGGTGTTACCGCAGTTGGTAGAGTAGTTGCTTACAATGCAGAAACTGGTGTACTGAAGTATTGGCAAGATAGATCTTTGGTTGGTTTTAATACTGATGGCACTCAAAGAGCAAATCCAACTTACGGTCTTTCTCTGAACCAATTCTCTGCTGGATTTGTACAAGGTGGATCATTAAAAGTTAGTGGTGGATCCAAAGAGTTATACATAGACGATGGTTTTGGTGATGACACCAATCCAGGTATTAGTACCGTCATAAATAATAAAACATACTACCTGGGTCAGACATTTATTGACGGTCTTGCTGATCCAGAGATTAAAAAATATTCTGGAACAGTGCTGTATGTAGACAACAGACCTTCAATTCTCAGGTCTGTGAACCAAAGAGAAGATATCAAAGTTATTTTGCAATTCTAAAGGATTATGCCACAAGAAACTAACCTAAACGTATCTCCTTATTTTGACGACTTTGATCCGAAAGATAATTACTATAAAGTATTATTCAAGCCAGGATTACCTATTCAAGCTAGGGAGTTAACGTCCTTACAGTCCATTCTACAAGATCAAGTAGAACAACTCGGAACGCACCTCTTTAAAGAGGGTTCCATGGTAATCCCTGGTCAAATTAACTATAATAATGAACTGACCAGCGTTGAAGTAGAGCATACATATCTTGGTTTAGACGTTGATACGAATGCTGAAGACCTCATCAATGAAGTTGTTGTAGGTCAAAATTCTAATGTAAAAGCAAAAATCGTATTTTATGGTGAGAGAGATGAGTCTGAAAGAGATTATCTAACATTTTTTGTCCAGTATTTGGGTGGTGGAGTATCTGGTAAAGATGTATTTGATGATGATGAGGTTCTACTTTTAGAGAACACTGTTACTGCTGATACTGGAATAACGCTTCAAGCAGGTCAAGCAATTACAAAAACTGCTCCTACGAATGCAACTTCTGTTGGATCTGCAGTATTTTTAAGTGAAGGTGTATATTTTTTAAGAGGAACTTTCGTAAAAGTTCCAGCGCAAACTCTTATCTTAGATGCACACAATAATTCCCCTTCATTTAGAGTTGGATTAACCATCTATGAGGATATTGTAACATCGGGACAAGATTCAACTCTTACTGATAACGCAAAAGGATTTAATAACTATGCTGCACCTGGTGCAGATAGATTAAAAATCTCAGCGTCTTTAGATAAATTAGATATTGAAGCAACAAAGAATGAGAATTTTGCTGAATTGATGATCATCAGAAATGGTGACATTCAGCACATTACTGATAAAACTCAATACAATGAGTTAGCAGAAGAATTAGCGAGAAGAACATATGACCAATCTGGTGATTTTTATGTAAAACCATTTGGTATTCATGCAAGAGAGTCTCTCAATGACATGAGAGGTAATAATGGTGTATTTACAAAAGATCAATTAACGTATAATCAAAATGTACCTAGTGATGATTTAGGAACATATAAAATTTCCCCAGGTAAAGCATTTATTCGTGGATTTGAATGTGATTCCAAAACTGTACATTACCTTGACTTCCCCAAAACCAGAACAACTAAAAGGTTGGAAGGACAGGCAGTTAATTATTTTACTGGTCCAACCTTAACTCTTAATAGAGTTACTGGTGCTCCAAGAATTGGATTTAGTACATCATCAATAATTAGTCTTAGAAGTGATAGAATTGGATCTGTAGGTACAGACCCAGCAGGTAGAGAAATTGGTGTTGCTAGGGTTTATGACTATGCTTTAGAGTCTGGATCGTATTCCAGTGTGGCACCTGAACTCAATGAATGGGATGTTGCTCTCTATGATATTCAACCATATACTGAGATTCAATTAAATAATGCAGCAACCTTGAATGTACCAACCTACATTGAGGGTAGATCTAGTGGTGCTACGGGTCACTTAAGATTTAATACCGCTACTGGTATTGCTACCGTATACGGCACTAGAGGCACATTCCTTAAGGGTGAAAAGTTATCCTTTAATGGTATAGCAGATGGTAGAATATCTATCGCTGTAACTACTTTTGGTGTTGGTGATGTTAAGTCGTTACATTGTCAGGTTGGAACAGGAATTACATTCAATGGAGACACAAAATTATCTTCGAGACTTGCTCTTCCTAGTGTAACTATATCACCAAAATCAGGATCTGCTCCAGGAATTTCCACGGTTACTTCAATTACAGAAGTTGTCAATCAGATCAAACCAGGAGACCTTGTAGCATATACAAATAGTCTTCTTGGCAATACTAGTATTAGATCGTATGCAAAAGTTACTCAAATTATAGACGAAAATAATTTTGTTATTGTAGGTATCACAACAGTATCAAATATTAATGATGGTGGTCTTCCAACATCAAGTATCAGTCCAACAGACTTTGCGGTATTTAATACCAAATTCCAAAGCTCATCAGATAACACTCTTTATACACCACTCCCTAAAGAGTTTATTGCTTCTGTAAATTTAGAAACCTCTAGACTTACAATTAAAAAGGAATTTAATGTAACTCTTACTGCAAACGCAACCAATACGATTCAAGCAGGTGAGAACGAGACATTCTTACCATATGATGAAGAAAGATATGTCTTAGTCAATAATAGTGGTGCTTTTGAAGAGTTAACAGAAGATAAATTAAGGTTTACTAATGGTAATAAAGAATTAAGAATATTTGGATTGGAGCAACAAGCTGGTCCAGCAAGATTGATTACCACTCTTAGAAAGACCAATATAACGACCAAAGTAAAAAGATCTAAGACAACAAATTCTATTATTGTTAATAAGTCTAGATTAGCATCTTCTGGTATCGGATCTACCACTCTTAATGATGGTTTAACACATGGATCGTTTGGTTATGGATTAAGAGTACAAGATAGAGAAATTTGTCTTCTTGAACCAGATGTAGTTAAGGTATACGCAGTATATGAATCTAGTGATACGGGCAATCCAGAACTTCCCACAATTTCACTATTCAATCTAAATGGTCCAACTGGCAAAACAGATGACTATAACATTGGTGAAGAGATTACGGGTCAGAAATCTGGTGCTATTGCTATTGTTTATGGTAGGCAAACGAGTTCTGTTTTGAATATTGTTTACTTAAACGATATTAAATTTGAAAATGGTGAATCTGTATTGTCTGATACTACAGGTATTACCGCTACTATCAATGACTTTACTGTAGGTGATAATAACATTCTTAACAGATTTACTCTTGATTCTGGTCAAAGAGATACTATTCTTGATTATTCCAGACTAATCAGAAAACCAGGAACAAAAAATCCAAGAAATCGTTTAAGAGTTGTATTCCAATCTGCAGAATATACTGCTTCAACTGAAGGAGATATCACTACTTTAGAATCTTACAATCAATTTGATTATTGTGATTTACCTATTGTTAGAGATAGAACCAGAGTAACTGATATTCTTGATATCAGACCTAGAGTCACAGTATTTGATCCAGATTCAACTACAGCATCTCCATTTGAATTTAATTCAAGAAGTTTTGAAGATTCAACAAACTCTGCTAAAAATATTTTAGCATCCGATGAATCAATTCTAATAGACTATTCATACTATCTACCACGAATTGATAAAATTTATTTCAAACCAGATGGTGGATTCCAACTACTTCAAGGTGTTCCTGCAGAATCGCCATTACCTCCAATTCCATTGGAGAATGCATTAGAAGTTGGAACAGTTAGACTTCCTCCCTATGTTTGTAATGCTGAGAACTTATCCATATCGCTGAAATCTCATAAGAGATACAGAATGAAGGATATTGCAATCCTGGAAGATAGGATTGAAAATCTTGAATACTACACTGCATTGTCTTTACTTGAAGCAAAGACTGATGCTTTGAATATTACAGATGATACTGGACTGACAAGATTCAAATCTGGTATTTTTGTTGATAACTTTACAACAAGAACAAATCAACTGCAAGGTGGTAGAGTCACTAATGCTATTGACCCAGTAAACCTGGAATTAAGACCTTCGCACTTTACAACTGAAGTTGATCTTTTGGTTGGTTCTAGATCTTTACTTGGGATTGGTACAACATCTGTCGTATCTGATCCTGCTTTAGTTACTGACTTGATCGGTTCCAACTTTAAAAGAACTGGTCAGTTATTGACCATTAATTATGAGTCTGAACTGGAGATTCAACAACCATTTGCAACAAGAGTTGAAAATGTAGTTCCATATCTTGTTGTATCATATACTGGTAATATTGAACTATTCCCAGCATCTGATATTTGGATTGACCAAGTTAGATTGCAACCACAAAGGATTGAAGTAGATAATTACACTCAAACAAGACTTCAATTAGAGTTTGCTGGTTATGATGCTCAAACTGGTCTTGGTCCTGCTAGATGGGGTGCTTGGGCAACGACGTGGACTGGCAGCAGTTCTAGTTCTGCTTCAGAGACTGTTGTTACAGGTTCTTCTGTTCAAAATAGAGGAAATACATTAGTTCAAACAAACAACACAAGAACTACAGTTACCACTACAACAACTAGAACTGGTACTCGTACTAGAACTGGTGAGCAACTTAGAGTATCTGAGCAAGTACAAACTCGTAACGAAGGTGATAGAGTTGTAAGTACAGATGTGGTTCCATTTATGAGATCACGTAATGTTGAGTTTACTGGCAAGAGATTCAAACCAAGAACTAGACTTTACGGATTCTTTGATGGTGAAGATGTAAACAGATATGTAGTACCAAAACTCATTCAAATCCGAATGATTAGTGGATCTTTCACTGTGGGTGAAAGAATTACTGGCACCATGACTGGTGTTGCTCCTGGTGGAACTCTACCAACAATTTCGTTTAGAGTAGCGCAGTCTAACCATAAGTATGGTCCTATTACTGCACCAACAGACACATTTACTTCTAGTCCATATGATGAAAACTACACTATTCCAGAGAACTATTCTAGTTCATCTGTAATTCTTAATGTAGACACTAGATCACTTGCAGAAAGCAACCAGTCTCTCTATGTGGGTTATATTACCGCAGGAATGAGACTGCGTGGAGCATCTGGTGAAGCAGAAGTTACTTCAGTACAACTCATCACCGATTCTGCTGGTACAATTCTTGGAACATTCTTTATTCCAAATCCAAATGTACCAACAAATCCACAATTTGAAGTTGGTACTAAAATCTTCAGACTAACAAGCAACTCTACAAATAGTCAGATTGCTGGTCTTACTGATACATCTGGTGAAGAGTCTTACTTTGCTTCTGGTACTGTTAATAATATGCAGGAGACCATTAGGTCTACTAGAAGTCCTAGATTTGAAAGAGTCGCTGCTTCTGAGACTCAACCTGCTACTGATGTACGTGTTACTAGAACTTCAACTAACTCTACATCTACTAGTACGACTCCACTACCAGTTCCACCTCCCCCACCACCACCGCCACCGCCACCGCCAGCGCCAACACCTTCTGCACCTCCTAATCCACCAAGACGTGGAGGTGGAAGACGCCGCGTAGTTATTCGTCGTCCTGTGATTATCAGACGTGTACGTAGAGTACGTAGAAGACCCGTCAGAAGAAGAAGACGGAGACCAGCACCTCCACCGCCACGTCCGCCACGGAGAAGACCCCCCAGACCACCTCGTCCGCCCAGACCACCCCGTCGTCGTAGAGGAAAGGATCCACTTGCACAGTCCTTCTCACTCGCGGATGATCCAGGTTCATTCATCACTGAGCTTGATGTTTACATCAGAACTAAGGACCCTGTTCTGCCTCTGATTGTTCAACTGCGTCCAATGAATGCAGGTGTTCCATCCGAACAGATCTATCCCTTCGGTGAAGTAATCCTTGATCCTAAGGATGTTGTAACAACTCATGATGCAAGCATTCCAACTAAAGTTGTATTCCCATCCCCAGTTTATCTTAACGGTGAAGCAGAACATGCAATTGTTATGCTGTCAAACTCTCACGAGTACACCGCTTGGATCTCTAGAATGGGTGAAGTCGATGTAAGCACTCTTCTGCAACCAGAATCTAGACAAGTGATTGTGTCTTCACAACCACACCTCGGATCTCTGTTTAAGTCTCAGAATGGTTCTACTTGGACTCCTAGTCAGTATGAAGATATGAAGTTCAGTCTTTACACTGCTAACTTTGATGAAACTGCTACAGTATCGTTCTTCAACCCAGAGTTGGGAATGGGTAATAACCAAATCGCAACTCTTGTTCAGGATCCTATTGAGTTCAATTCAAGATCACTCGTAGTAACTGCAAATGATGTTATAAACACCACCAACTTTGTTGAAGGTAACACCATCGTTCAAGAGAATACTAACGCTAGCGGCGACTATGTTGGTGCTGGTGGATCTGCTACTGGTACATTGACAATCGTTAATGCTGGTATTGGTTACACTCCATCTAATGGTACGCAACTCACATATTCTAATGTAGCACTTAGAACATTCTCTGGTAGAGGAAGAAACGCCACTGCGGACATCACTATTGGTGCTGTTGGTGCAACTAATGGTGTTGCTATTGCAGCAACCATTAACAATGGTGGTTCTGGTTATCAAGTTGGTGATGTATTCCTTGTCGAAGCAGTTGGCAGTGAATCTCTTGGTAGAAATCTTGAGTTATCACTTGCTGGTGTCAATGGAATTAATGAACTGTTTATTGAGAATGTTCAAGGTGATTTTGAATTAAACGCTGCAAAACCACTTCAGTACGTAAGTCCCACTACAGGAATTACCACTATGGTATCTCTTGCTGGTAATGCCATTCAGGTATCGGACTTTGAACTTGAAGCTCTCGATAGAGATGGTCTTCACATTAATGTGCAGCATAAGAACCATGGTATGCACGATACACGCAATATCGTTCGTATTCAAGGAGTTCAAGGTGATAGGAGACCAACTACATTGACTGCAGAGTATACAAACTCTGATTCTGGTTCAATTAGTATTGCAAGCACTGATGGATTTGAAACTTTTGAGAATGTCTCTGTTGCATCAACCAATCCAGGTTATGCAATCATTGATAGTGAAATTATCTCTTACACTGGAATTTCTAATGGTCAATTGACAGGAATTACTAGAGGTGTTGATGGAACAGGATCATTTACTTATCCCGACAAATCAAACATCAGTAAGTATGAAAATAGTGGAATTTCTCTCAGAAGAGTTAACACTGATCATACACTCTCAGATGCTTTAGTTACACGTTCTATTGGATTTGATAATTATCATCTTAAGATTAACACCGCAACAAATGGTGTTGATAGAAGCACTGGAGTAGGGTTCCCCAAACTCTTCATCAATACAAATGCTTCTGAAGGTGGTAACCAGGTAACTGCTACACAAAACATTCAGTTTGAGGCAGTGAGACCTATTGTTCAAACAATGGCGCTCCCAGGAACCTCTATTAAGGCAGAATTGAAAGGTATTACTGCAACTAGTATCGATGGTAATGAATTGTCATTTGAACAAACAGAGTCTACACCTATCAATTTGACTGAAGATAGTTACATGCCAGAAGCAAGAATGATTGCTTCTAGAGTTAACGAACTTCAACAACCGAGTGGACTTCCTGCTGATAAGTCGATGGAACTTACATTTACATTATCCTCTGCAAACAATAACATTTCGCCTGTAATTGACCTTGACAGAGTTGGTATGGTTCTTATCTCAAACAGAGTTAATTCACCGATTACAAATTACGCGACTGATAGAAGAACTGCAAATATTGATGATGATCCTACTGCATTCATCTATGCAAACAAGCAGGTTGAGTTGGAAAATCCAGCAACCTCTATAAAAATTCTGCTTGCAGGATATGTGAATACCTTTAACGATATTAGAGCGTTCTACTCTATTAGTAACACTCCAGAAATTGAACCCCTATATTATCCTTTCCCTGGATACAATAATCTGGATACTAATGGAAAAATTATTGACTTCGCTAAGAGTGATGGTCTCCCTGACAAGAGAGTTCCAAAGACTGACAGATTAGCATCTGAAAGTCAGAATCTGGTTTATCGCGATTATGAATTTAGTATTGATAATCTGCCCGAGTTTAAATACTTTAGTATCAAACTTGTCGGTACATCCACAAACCAGGCATATCCTCCAAGAATCAAAGATTTGAGAGTTATTGGATTAGCGTAAACATGAGTAACGAAGAGTCTAGATTTTTAAAAGTTGAAGGAAACAGTTTTCTCGTAAGAGATACTGTTTCCAATGCTATCATCAACCAAGATGAGAAGTCTTATACACAATATAAAAATCTAAGGAAAGTTAGAGGTAAAGAAAAAGAGAGACTTGATAAATTAGAAGATGATGTTAGTGAGATCAAGGATCTCTTAATTCAATTAATAAACAAGGACAAGTAAATGGCGACTCCAGCAAGCAGACAAGGACTAATTGACTACGCAAAGAGGCAACTAGGTGCTCCTGTGCTGGAGATCAACGTTGCCGATGAACAGATTGATGACATTATTGATGATTCATTACAATACTTTTATGAGCGACATTTTGACGGTGTTGTTCAAACTTTTTTAAAGTATGAGGTAACTCAAGCAGATATTGATAGGGCAAGATCTAAAGTAGGAAGTGTTGGTATTGCAACTACTTCTGCTACAGATAGTGCAGGAAGAACTTATAACTTTCATGAGACTGAAAACTTTATTCAAGTTCCTCCACAAGTTATCGGTATTACTAAAATATTCCACTTTGAGGGTTCTAGTAGTCTCTCCAGTGGAATGTTTAACATTAAATATCAGTTGTTCTTAAACGACTTATATCACTTTAGTTCTATTGAACTTTTGACATATTCTATGGTCAAAAGACAATTAGCAGATATTGACTTCTTATTAACCACACAAAAACAAATAAGATTTAACCAGAGACAAGATAGATTGTACATGGATATGGACTGGTCTTCTCTTGACCCAGGTGATATCTTAGTTATTGATTGTTATAGACTTCTTGATCCAAATGAATCTACTGGAGTATGGAATGATTCATTCCTTAAGAAGTACGTTACTGCTGCTCTCAAGAAACAGTGGGGTCAGAATTTAATCAAGTTCCAAGGAGTAAAACTTCCTGGAGGAACGGAATTAAATGGGAGACAAATTTATGATGATGGAGTAAATGAGTTGAGTGCATTGATGGATAAAATGTCCTCTACATACGAACTTCCACCATTAGACATGATCGGTTAATAATATGGCATTAAATCCATTCTTTCTCCATGGATCTTCTGGGGAACAAAACCTAATACAAGATTTGGTGAACGAACAACTAAAAATGTTCGGTGTTGAGATTTACTATATTCCTAGAGTATATGTAAATGAAAAAACTATTATGGAGGAAGTGTCTCGCTCAGAGTTTAGTGCGGCAATTCCATTAGAAGCATATGTTGACACGTATGAGGGATTTAGTGGAGCAGGAACACTGTTATCGAAATTTGGTGTTCAAGAAGTAGATGATTTAACCTTAATTATATCAAAAGAGCGTTATGAATCTGTTGTTGAATCACAGATAGCACTCATAGATAAAACAAAATTAACAACCAGACCAAAGGAAGGTGACTTAGTTTACTTCCCATTAGGTGATAGATTATTTGAAATTAAGTATGTAGAACATGAGAAACCATTCTGGCAGTTACAAAAGAATTATGTTTACGAACTTAGATTAGAACTCTTTGCTTACAATGATGAGGAAATTGATACTGGAATTTCTGAGATAGATGATAACGCTGTTGATCAGGGTTACATTCAAACATTCAACATGGTTGGTGTTGGATCAACTGCAACAGCAATAACATCTCTCATTCCAGAAGGTGCTGTAAGAAATATCATTGTATCCAGAAGAGGACATGGTTATCAATCAACTCCAAGAGTTGCAATTACCTCAGCACCAAGTGGTGGTGTAACTGCTGTTGGTATTGCTTCTATGATAACAGGTATTGTAGACCTATGCGAACCAAGTCCAGATAAAGGTAGAGTTCAAAGAATAGAAATTGCTAATCCTGGTGCAGGTTATACTGTTGCCCCAAGGGTTGCATTCCATGACGGTAATGGTGGAAGTGGTGCATTTGCAATAGCACAAATAGCAGATGATGCTGTAGGTATTATCACTATAACTAGTGGTGGTAGTGGATATATCGGAGTGCCTAATGTTACTGTTGTTGCACCTGGTATTGCAAGTACAACAATTGCTGCAGATGTTAAAGCACGTATCAATACATTAGGTCAAGTAACTGAGTTGGTAGTTTATGATGCTGGTGGATACTTTGAGGGAGTTCCAGATATTATAATTTCTGGTCCAACACAAAATGTTGGTTACGGTACATACCTTACAAATGAGGATGTTGTTGGGTCTGCTAGCAGTGCAACTGCAAGAGTAAATTCTTGGAACTCTGTCACTCAGGTTCTTAAACTTAAAGATATTGTTGGAGAGTTTGCAACTGGGGAGGCAATTATAGGTCAAACCAGTGGCGCAGCATATGCAAATATTGACCTAAATATATTTAATATTCCAGAAGATGGATTTGCACAAAACAATACCATTGAATTAGAAGCAGACAAAATACTAGATTTTAGTGAGTCTAATCCATTTGGTAATCCTTAGGAGCCTATACAATGTTTAATCATTTTTATCACCAAATTTTTAGTAGGACGGTGATTGCGTTTGGAACGATATTTAATAATATTGAAATTAATAGGGACGGGAATGAAATTATAAAGGTTCCTCTGGCATACGGTCCTACCCAAAAGTTTTTAGCACGTCTTGAGCAACAACCAGATTTGAACAAACCTGTTCAAATTAGTTTGCCAAGAATGTCTTTTGAATTTACTGGAGTTTCTTATGACGCTAGTAGAAAGTTAGCATCGACTCAACATTTTGCATCTTCATTGACTACTGATGCAAAAGAGATACGTAAGATGTATCATCCTGTTCCATATAACATGGACTTTGAACTGTCAATTATGACGTTGTTAAATGATGATGCTTTACAAATTGTAGAACAAATATTACCATACTTTCAACCAAATTATAATATTACGATTGATTTGGTAGAATCTATTGGAGAGAAGAGAGATATTCCAATTACTTTAGAATCGGTATCTTTTGAAGATAACTATGATGGAGATTTTACATCAAGAAGAGTTTTACTTTATACTTTAAAGTTTAGTGCAAAAACTCATCTCTTTGGACCTGTTCCAGAAACAAAAGGAGACATCATTACCAGAGTCTCTATTGGTGTTGCTGGTGGAGATCCAAGTCCAGATGCAAGAAGAGATTTGGTATATCAAAAACCAATCGCGACCAAAGCATACAGTGGAAATATTGTTGGCAATATTTCTGATAATATTTTGGCGGGTACAGGTGTCATTACTGTTGATGATGCATCCAACATACCAGTTAGATCATATATCACTCTCGATGAAGAAACTATCTTTGTTAAGAAGAAGGACAACACCAACGACTTGATAGTAACTAGAGGTATGTACAAAACTGTTGCTACTGAACATGTTGGTGGAACTCCAGTGTATTTGATTACTGAAGCAGATAACGATTTGATCGAATCTGGAGATAACTTTGGATTTAGTGGTTGATTATGAGTGATAAATTTAAGGATCTTAACGATACATTTGACGTGGAAGCGGAGATTGTAAAACCAGAAAAAGAGGAGAGGAAGGAGATAACAAAACCTTCAGAATCTGAAGATGTAACTAAGGATTATGAATACACGAGAGGTAACCTCTATTCCATCATTGAGAAGGGACAAGAGGCGTTGGATACTGCACTAGAACTTGCTCAAGACAGTGGGCAAGCAAGGCAATTTGAAGTAGTCGGACAGTTGATCAAAAACGTTGCGGATGCAACTGATAAATTACTTGATCTTCAGAAAAAATTAAAGGACTTGGATGCAGATGAAAAAGGTCCTACAAATGTGACCAATAATGCAATGTTCTTTGGATCCACTGCAGAGTTATCAAAGATGCTCAAGCAGCAAGCTAAAAATATTAATGAAGATAAATAGAAAAAAAGTGTTTTCAGGAAATGGCAAGCTTCGATATAAATCCTAAGACCCATAAAGCTGCAAACAAGCAAGCAAAAATTAACAATATGAAGAAGTCGGATAATCCTAATGAAAGGAAGGTTGCCGATAGAAAGTTGCGTCCTTCTGCTAAAGTTGATGTCCCTAAGTTTAGGCAGGGTCAACAGGAAGAAATTATTCCTGGTCTTAGATTAGTTGATATCATCCTCGGTGAAGAGAAGTGTGGTAAGGGTATGTACTACTGCTACACTGATAAGAAGTGTAAGAAAATGCCTGAAGGTATGAAGGTGACCGCACGTTTTGGTGGCGGTGGTCATGAACCTCAAGAAGTTGGCATCGATAAACCTGTAGAGGGTGGTGAAGGTGGTAACGGTGGAAATGGTGGCAATGGCGGTGGAGTAGGAGAATCCCTCTCTATTGAAGATGCTTTTGGTAACAAGTTTATGGAAGTGGTTGATCTGATCAAACCAGAAGACATCACCGAGAAGTGTTGGAAGGGATATAAGAAGAAGGGAATGAAGACTATGTTTGGTAAGAGATATCCAAACTGCGTCAAAGCAAATGAAGAGAATAAATTGACTGATGATGCTCTAGAAAAAGCAGCAGATGCTACTCTGAAGAGACATAAAGAGCAAGGTTATAAAGTTCACAGTACCGATTCTATGAAAGACGTTCAGGACAGAATTAAGAAGAGATCTCAGAAGGAAGAAGTTCAAGTTGATGAGGCAATAAGACTTCCATCAGAATATGGCAATCTGTTAGCAGTTGTTGTTATCTGGAGAGGTAAGTCTCTCATGATCAGAATGTTCTTCCCTCAGGCAAAAATGCCAAATAGAACAGAGATTCAAGCAGAGATTGAAAAGGTTTATCCAGGTGGACGAGT
>MDTG01280380.1_pt1 | contig 25723 bp, 29 predicted proteins | sample 811421 | NCBI WGS metagenome assembly MDTG01 (sample SAMN05326645, study PRJNA326480) | marine metagenome | isolation source: seawater | place: Pacific Ocean: South East | collected 2011
GGTACATTTGATCCTGTAACCAAGATAGATCGCCAAACTGAAATGGCCTTGGTGGCTGAAATTCTAAGGGAATATCCTGGCCACTCCATTCTTGGTGAAGAGACGGGTCTCAAGGAAGGTGTAGATCCATGGACTTGGATAATCGATCCGATAGATGGTACCCGTTCTTACATTTCTGGCTTGCCTACCTGGGGAACCTTGGTAGGTCTGCTATTTGAGGGTGAGCCCAAATTTGGGATGATGAGTCAGCCATACGTTAAGGATTGTTTCATTGGGGGTGATGGTGTGGCAACCTTGATAAGACCAGATTCGTCCTCTACTTTGAGTGTGCGACCATATAGACCAATTAATGAGGCTACTGTATTGAGTACAGCGCCAGAGATGTTCAAAGATGTGCGAGAGAAGAGCGCTTTTGCTCGTTTATGTTCAAAGGTAAATTTAACTCGATTTGGAGCAGATTGTTACGGCTATTGTCTTCTTGCTGCTGGTTGTATTGATTTGGTTGTGGAAGCCGATTTACAGTTCTATGATATCGCACCGCTGATACCTATTTTGGAGTCGGCGGGAGGAGCAATTTCCGATTGGGATGGTAATCCTGTACGAAGTGGTGGTCGGGTAGTTGCTGCCAGCAGCGAAAGGCTGCTAGCTGAGACGCTCATTCTGCTGGGCGAAGAGAATTAAAAGGTGGTAAAAAGGCTTCCAAGCTGTTAAGTCGTTTATAATCTAGTTGACTTCCTCGGGCGGTTGATATCAAGATAAATAAAAAGAAAACAAGGGAATAGTTTTATGCCTAAATTAACACCCCAAGAACGGGAAGAGTTTTTAGATGTTCGAATGGTAATTTGCAATATTGCGACCGTGGACCAATCGGGTGCTCCCTTGGTCACGCCTATTTGGTTCATAGCCGAAGAAAATAGAATATGGTTCACTCCTCGACAGCACTCCGAGTGGCTGAAACACATACGAAATGATAGCAGAATAGCACTTAGTATAGACGAGCCTGATCTTCCTTATAGAAAAGTAGTTGTTCGAGGTAAAGCGCGTATCGACTTTGAAGTTGGTAATGACGATGAATGGCGCGACCGATACCGGAGAATAGCAATGCGTTATTTAGACGATGTGGATGCAAATGGCTACGTCGATGGAACCGATGATCAACCTCGGGCGCTATGCTCCATAGGTATGAAAGACTCCCAAGTTCGTTCCTGGCGGATGCCTACTGATGACGAGCCGTACCAGGGTATCTGGGCTAAGCGCTATTGGACAGACGAAGCGAAGGTGTCAGGCGATGCTCCGAAACTTTTTGAATAAGTTGTATAATCTAGGACATCTTCTTTTTTATCTGTTCACAGTGTTCTTTTAAAGTATTCATCTTAGGGGGTGAATAATAGCGTTCTGGTAATTGCCAACCGAAGCCATCTCCCTTAAACCGAGGGAAAACGTGAAGATGCAGGTGATACACGGTTTGACCAGCTGCTTGGCCGTCGGCCAGGAAGAAATTTATACCCTCGGATGCGAGGGTAGAGGCCTTCACAGCGAGAGCAATCTTCTGAGCAACGAGAAACATCCGTTCGCCGTACTCTGGTTTTAGCTCGTCGAGTGTGGCGGCCTTTATATTCGGAATAACCAGAACATGTCCGTCTGTAATAGGCTGGATGTCCATAAAGGCGGTTACTAATTCGTCTTTGTGGACAAATTCGGCAGGTAACTTACCTGCAAGGATATCCTCAAAGACTGTGTTTGGGTTGAAACCATGTTTTTCAACAGCGTTTTTTTTTGTCATATCTCACTCATTTTTTCTCAATCCGATAGCAATTTTCTTGTCCAGTCGTGCCTTTGATATCAGCTTCTTGTGAATCTATTGATGTTATTTTCCAATTTGAAGCATATATTTTCTGCAAGTTTATATCGCTCAATATATGGGGGGGAGGAGATATAAGTTTCGGGTCATAGTCTACGGTAATCAGGAGTATCCTACTCTTTTTACGGGTGATGTTATCCAATAGCTTTTGGTATTGCAGTCTGTTTGATGGGGGAAGCGCTACTAAAGACGCTCTGTCATAAACTAGGTCAAAAATACCAAATTGTGACGAGGGGATTTTAAAAATGTCCCCGCAAAATATCTGAATGCCATCATTCGAGAAAATCGAATATTCGCCTCGCTCTGTTTTGGTAAAGTTTAGTCCCTGCTCTTCAAAAAAAGAGATGGCGGCAATCTCGCTCAGTTCAACGCCTACGACAGAGTTGTGTCTCTCTCGCAGCCATAATAGATCAAGTGATTTGCCACATAGAGGGACAAATACTTTGTCACTTACCTGCCCCCCAAGAGAGTGCCAACAAGCTATAAGTAAATTGTGAACTTTGTTTTCGTGGAAACCAATCTGATTAGATGACCATTTATCGAGCCAGAATTTCGGATCCATATGACGGCCTTCAGTCTGACAGCGCTTTGAGTAGTAAATTGAGACCTTCTTCTAGAAAAAGACACATATTACCTTCTCTATCTCCTGTCTGGGTTTCTAAATATTTAGACAAATTTTTAGGTCCAGAGACCGCCAGAACGCAAATTCCTGGTGGATGGCCATAAGGGGTGCCCCCAGGGCCAGTTGCGCCGAGTTCTGCGATTGCCCAATCCGATCTTAATTGTTCGCGCATTGTTTTCGCTAAGAGACTCACATAAGTTTCCGTGAGAGGCTCTTGTGTATCAAGTATTTCTTTAGAAAGACCCAATAATTTTCGTCGAGCTCTCATTGTGTAGACAACCGTACCACCCATGTAGTAGTCGGAGGCTCCTGGAACCGCTAATAGTGAAGCCGATAAGAGCCCTCCCACTGAAGATTCTGCCACCGAAATTGTCTCTTTCCTTTCGCGCAACAATTCCGCGATTTTTTTTGCGTGTTTAAATGTTATATTCATAATTAATTTAGGTCTCTAAGATGGATTCTAAACCATGAAAACAAGCCAAAAAGGCGCTGATATCAGTTTACAAAACCAAGTATGGATCTGCTCTGAATTTGGAGACTACCAGAATTTAGAGCTAAAGCATATTGCTATTGAAGAACCTGAGGCTGGACAACTTCTGGTAGAAAATGAATGTATTTCGCTGGGGTTTCCCGATTTATTAATGATAAAGGGAAAGTATCAGTTGAAGCCACAGTTGCCTTTTGTACCAGGAACCGAATTTTGCGGGAGGGTAATTCAGACCGGCTCCAAGGATCCGAAATTCTCCATCGGGTCTATGGTGATCGGCAGTGTGAGGTTTGGGGCTTCTGCGAAGTATGTCATTGCCCTTGAATCTGATTGTATAGGGCTACCTTCAAGGCTATCTGTTGAGGAAGGAGCAGCCTTTTTAGTCGCTTATAAGACCGCCTATGTCGGCTTGGTAATGCGAGGTAAACTGAAGGCAGGGGAGAAAGTATTAGTTCTGGGAGCATCCGGGGGAGTGGGGATGGCAGCTGTCAACCTAGCTAAGTCATTAGGTGCTCGGGTTCTCGCGGCGGTGAGCTCAGAAAGTAAACGAGAGGCAACATTAAGGAAAGGAGCAGACCATGCCATTATCGCAAGTCAGGATGATTTGCGTGATAATGTAAAAGCCTTGACTGATGGGATAGGGGTGGATGTCGTGTTTGATCCTGTGGGTGGGAAACTCTTTGATGAAGCGTTGCGATGTTTATCTCCCCTTGGCAGAATGCTTGTTATCGGTTTTGCTAGTGGAAAAATTCCCTCCATCTCGGTGAATTATGCACTCATAAAGCAGCTGTCAATTATAGGCGTGAGAGCCGGAGAATTTGGGCGACTGAATCCAGACGACGGTGACAAGGTCATGAATGAATTAGCCGCTCTGCTGCAATCAGAGGATATCAAGCCTGAAGTCCACACTAGTCTAGACTGGAGATCGTTAAAGCACGCATTCAGTTTGATAGAAAAGCGAGAGGTCGTGGGTAGAGCTACAGTATTTTATAGGTAGTATATAAATTATTAGCTGGTTTTGAGGAGAAGGCGCTATGATGAATAAATTAGAGTTTTACTACGATTGTTCAAGTCCTTGGACTTATCTTGCGTTTGAACAGGTTTGTCGGCTAGGCGATGCTTTGGAGATTTCTTGGAAGCCAATTTTAGTTGGGGGTATTTTTAATAGTATCAACCCAAGCGTGTATGCAGCGAGGGAGAACCCAATTCAAGCTAAACTAAACTATGCCCAGAAGGATTTACAGGACTGGGCTAAGGCACTGAATGTACAAATAGGTTCACCTAGCGTCTTTCCGGTGAATAGCGCTAAAGCAATGCGAGGCGCGTTCGTGGCGGCCGAAGAGAGTAAATTAGTGATGTATTCAAGATTGATTTTTAAAGCTTATTGGGAGGATGATGAGGATATTTCTCAACTCCCGATCCTGAAATCAGTTGTTGAAGCTCTGCAATTGAACTGGGAAGATTTTGCTACAAAGATAGAATCGCCAAGGTATAAAGGACTCTTACGACAAAACACTGATGAGCTTATTGATAGAGGTGGTTTTGGGAGCCCGACCTATTTCTTGAATGGTAGCGATATGTTCTTTGGAAATGATCGAATTGATTTAATGCTGAAAAAAATTTTATAGATGAGGAGTCGTATATGAGTTGCGTTATTGTAAAGGAGGAGAATGGTGTAGTAGAGGTAATACTCAATCGACCTGAAAAACATAATTCTCTTTCTATGGAAATGTTTGAAGAGCTGGTGAGCGTTGGTGATACGTTGATGCGTGATAATACTGTAAGGGTTGTAGTTTTGCATGGAGAAGGCCCCAGCTTTTGTGCTGGATTAGATTTGAGTCTAATGAAAGATGTGTCAGAAGCTAGTCACGAGGTGGTGGAAAAATTGCTCAAGGTAGATGAAGATGGTCTTAGTTTGGCTCAACGCTCAGCCTATATATGGAAGCTGATACCTGCCCCAGTTATTTGTTCAATTCATGGGGTGGCCTTTGGTGGAGGGTGTCAAATTGCATTAGGAGCTGACATAAGAATCATTTCTCCAGAGTCGAAAATGGGTATCTTAGAAAGTAAATACGGATTGGTGCCCGATTTAGCAATCACTCAGACATTACCTTATTTAGTCCCCCAAGATATTGCTTTGGAGCTTACAATGACCGGCCGGATTTTTTCGGGCGCAGATGCGGTTGATTATGGCCTAGCTACCAAATTAGCGAAGGAGCCCTTGGTTGATGCTTTTGCTCTTGCTCGTGAGATAGCTGACAGGTCTCCTAGTTCAATAAAGTCAATCAAAAAGCTATATAACACAGTATGGCAGGAGGGAAGCAAATCTGGACTATCTATGGAGCGTAGACTACAGAGCGAACTGATAGGGAGCCCCAACCAAGTCGAGGCAGTAGCAGCTGCTATGGAAAAACGGAAGCCTAAATTTAAAGATGTTTGACGAGCAGTCTCTGGAAGGCTATCCCGACTCTAAGATGAGGTCAAAATTTAGGGATGTTCCTTCTTTCTTTGAGACAATAGGGAATGCTAAATCAGAACTCGCTGCTCTAACTGCATCACTGTCTAAATACTCATCTCCCTCGAAGTAAATCTGAGTGGTCAGCATCTTATAACCTGGATGGCGCACGATAACGTGAAAATGGGCAGGCCGCCAAGAGTGCCGACCAATCTCGCTAAGAAGCAATCCGGTCGGGCCTTGGTCTGGAATAGTGTATTGAGCGGGTCTGACCGTATGTAGTAGAAAGACGCCATCTGCGTCCGCTTTGGTTCTTCCCCTAAGATTACCATCCGTCACGCTAGGATCGAAATTTGAATATCTTCCGTTAGCATCAGCTTGCCAAAAATCTAACTCCGCATTTCCTAAAGCTTCTTTGTCTCGATTAAGAACTCGTCCGTTTAGAGTTATACGTTCTCCTGGTTCGCTATCGGTTGCCAAAGAATTGTTTTCTACCCATGGCATATCCGGTAGGTAAAAAGGACCTAAAACCTGAGGGGAGGTGCCAGATGACTTGGTAGGGTCGCTTGCTACTACATTGGCCTCCAAGAACGCATCAAATAATAGTGACCGCTCTCCCTTATCAATAGCCTCTCCTATAAAATCTATCGCTCTCCGGTACTCGCCATGAGTGACAGAATGTTTTTTGCAAATTTCATCAATAGCATCAATTATATCTTTGGTAATTTCACCTAATCTACTTATGCTCATTCTTCAAATTACTCCTTCCTTCTTAAGCTCAATTAAATCTTTTCCAGAAAAACCTAAAGCTCCTAGCACCTTATCATTATGAGCGCCAACCTTTGGAGCTCCAGAGCGTATCCGAGTTGGTGTCTTTGAGAATTTTGTTGGTGGTCCGGTCAAAGGTGCTAGCTTTCCGTCAGACAATTTCACTTTTTGCAACATATCTCGGTTGTTTACTTGCGCATGTTGCGCTGCTTCTTTGAAAGTGTTGACTTTGGTAACCGCTATTCCGGCCGCACTCAATTCGGTTACTACTCGTTCTGTTGATTTGTTCAGGCACCAGTCCGCGACAACTGTATCAATATAGTCTCGCTTGGATTTTCGTTGATCAGCAGTCAGGTGGGCAAGTTCTTTTTTATCTATTAGAACAGTGAGTGCTTTCCAGTGATTTTGGAGCAGAGCCGCAACAAAAACTTCTCCATCCATGCATCTATACACATTAACGGGGTCAGTAATTGCTGATCGGTTTCCCAATTTTTGTAGAGGGATGTCGAGGGAGCCAGAGGTGAGAAAACCATTGCTCTGAAATAAGAGACTGTCAACTAGAGAGACATCGACATGCTGTCCTTCTCCGGTTTCATTCCGGTGGGTTAAGGCGGCTAAGGCGCCTATCACTCCATGCAAACCACTTAAATCATCCGCAAGCCAGGTGGGTGCTTTTGTAGAGCCGATAGAAGGGGGGCCATTAAGAGAACTCCAGCCGGTAAAATTTTGAGCTAAAGGATCATAGCCAGGTCTCTTGCTCAGAGGTCCGTACTGACCAAACATGCTGATAGAAAGATAAATTATATCAGGTTTCACGCTTGACACTTCTTGGTAGCCAATGCCCCATTTGGAGAGGGTGCCGGGTTTGAAATTTTCAACGACAATATCTGCTTTAGTACAAAGTTGCAGAAATATTTCTCTTGCTTTCGGATGCTTAAGATCTAGTGAAAGGTTTTGTTTGTTGCGATTGACGGTTTCATGCGGCACGTTCAATTCGGAGTTTGGAAGTTGCGGTCTAAAACTTCTGGATAGCTCACCCTTTGGATGCTCAACTTTTAACACCTCAGCACCTAAGTCGCCTAAAATACAGCCCACCATTGGGCCTGCCCAAGTTGTGGTAGCCTCAATTACTTTTACCCCTGATAGAGGGCCGGTGAGGTCCTCTCGAGCATTTTCATAAAAAGTGCCCTTCTCCATGTTATTTTCTTAAGCGTTTAAGGAAGGAGAAATTTCTGTTACGAAGCGACATAAGGACTCCTGACTTTTCTCGAAGGGAAGTGATCCCCAAGCAAATGATCCTACAAAATAATTGATCCCTGTTTTTTCTACCAAATCAAGAATTTTGGACTTAACGCTGTCCACGGAGCCTACCAAAATTGTCTCATTTTTCAGACAGGATTCCCATGAAAAGAAATCATCAAAGCTTGTATCATTATTTTTATGCCAAAGCTCCGTTATAGATTGATACCATGTGTTGTAGGCTGGCTCAGCAATCCGCATAGCTTCTTGAACAGTATCAGCGATAAATATCTGCCGCATAGCACCAATCTTCGGTTGTTTGTTTAGTTGGTTAGCGGTTTTTGATTCTTCAAAAGTTTGTTGATAAAGCGCCGATAGTTGCGCGGCAAGTTCGGGCGGGCCCAGAGTAATAAAGTTAAATCCGTGTTTTGCAGCGTATTCAGTCCCCTTTTCACTAAAAGTTGGATACCAGAAGGGGGGTGTAGGTTTTTGTTTTGGCTTTACAGACATTTCTAGGTCGTCGAATTGAAAGTGTTTGCCATTGTATGAGAGAGAATCGTCGGTCATACATTTGATAATTACTTCTAGCGATTCGTCAAAAACTTCTTGGGTAGAGTTCGGATCGACTCCATATCCCTTTATTTCATAAGGAGATACTCCTCTACTCACTCCTACCTCGACTCTCCCATTGGAGAGATGGTCTAACATACAAATTTCCTCGGCCAGCCTGACTGGGTGATAAAGAGGGAGGAGAAAAGCCATCGCGCTGAAGCGAATTTGGCTGGTCCTTTGCGCAAGTGCAGAGAAGAAAACTGAAGGCGATGGCGCGACTCCTAGTGATGTGCCATGATGCTCTGCGAGATGATATCCATAGAAACCAGCTTGGTCAGCTATCTCTACGAGTTGAATTCTCTCTTCGTATAAATCTGCCACATCAAAATTGCCCCGGTCTATCCAATCAAATAGACCTAACTCTAACTTGGGTGTCAAACTGGCATACCTCCTAAACTAAAAAGCTTCTCCGAGTTTTAGTATACTTTTCTTGCAGCATAGCGTAAATGCGAATCTCTCCATCTCTATGCCGCGAGGTTGGTCGAGGTCTTTATAGTTCGTTTGGGCGGCCGTGAAAGGTTAAATGCCTTCCGAGCCGTGTTTTTCCAAGTGGTTCTAAAGCTTCATTTTTATTCCAAACTTCGGTACCCGCTATAAACACATTAGATACGACGTTATCGGAGCGGTTGACGAGCTGTTCGGCATCAAAGACTTCCCTGTAAACCATTTTTCGATTCGTAACTGAGTCGTAATCTCTTAACTCCTTTGGATCGATGATTGTGATGTCAGCTTGGGCTCCAATGTCGAGCGTTCCGACATTCATTCCAAAAAACTCTGCTGGTTCTTTTGTGAGTCGACGAACAGCGACAGCTACTTTTTCTAGTGAATCCTTTTGAGCTATTTGAAGAGTTAGTAAATTACCATCGAAAAAGGCTAGGTTGATAAGATGCGCCCCACTATCATTGAAACCAGGCAAGGTATTTTTATCGAATAACATCTTTTCCAGCACGTCTGGCCTGTCGTTTCCAACCACCATATGCCATCGAATCTCTCGGTCATATTCCTTTAGTAAATGAAGGAAAAATCTAGCCTCACTTACGCCGTTTTCGATTTTATTTAGTTCGGTTTGTTCCTTTTCGCTTCTAGCGACTGAGGTGTCGCCTGCTTGGAATTTTCGCAGACGATCAAAGATCATCTGACCAGTCTCACCACACCACTCGGCTACGGGACAGGAGTCTACTTCCATTACTCTTAAGTCTCGTTGAAAGGTTGATACAATCTTTCTGTCATACCAGTCTTTTTCGAATCGTGCTATGTAATCTGGGTTAGATAGTATTTTTTGACGTCCCTCCTTGTCACCTATGTCGCACGCTAATAGAGACCGAGTGGCTTCGAATTCTTCAAAAATAGGTGAAATCGCACCCTCTGCCCAAAGCATGAAAGGCGCTGCAACCACTTGGAAGTGGAATTTTCCTTTCATAAGCCAGGAATTTAAAAATTTGGCTAGTTGGAGAAATACTTTCCATACTCCTCTGTCATGAACCAGATCGATCGCGGTTAGAGCACTGGTACGCAAGGGTTTGCCAAAGAGACGACCGCTCGTATAGAGAAATCTTCTTAGGGTTCCCAAGCGATTAACCGCATCCGGTGTCGCCTGCCACACCCGATCATGCTTTCTTACGATGTTTAAAAGCCGCTTATGCTCTTCATGAGAAGCGTATGCAGAAGGGATTTTGTAGTCTGTGTTCGGTTCGTTTGCAAGGTAATGGAATGGTATATTATCAGTGGAATAGCCTATGTAGCCTTGCTCCATCCCTTTTTCTAATAATGTTTCCATTTTTTGCAGCTCTTCTTCCGTAGGTTGTCTCGAAATAGCTTCCTTGGTACCCATCACCTCTATTCTTATCATTGAATGTGGTAAAAGAGGGGCAATATTCGGCCCCAGTGGTAGTTTCTCCAGATGTTTTAGGTATCCTGCGCTATCTGTCCAATCCATTTTTTCTACACATCGTTCTAAAATATTCTTTGGAATATTTTCCACCCGGGCGAAACAGTCTAATATTGGGTCTTCGCCTTTATGACGTTGGGAACCGTACGCGGCTCCAATACTGCAGTTGCCTACGATACAGGTTGTTGTTCCGTGTCTGACCACCTCTTCGAGCCTTGTATTAAGCTCTAGCTCAAGATCCATGTGCGTGTGAATATCCAGGAGACCAGGCATAAGCCATTTGCCAGAAGCATCAACCGTTTTTGCATCAACACTACTGGAGGTTAAGCTTTCCCCACGAGCCGCCACCACGCCGTTTTTTATTGCGATATCTTCTCGGTTGGGAATTTTTCCGCTTCCATCAAAGACAAGTGCATTTTGAATGATTAGATCGTATTGGGACTCCATAATGTTAGCTCCTCCCTCGTTTAGTGTTCGGTCAGCATTCTGATAAATGGAATTCAGGCTCTTTCCACAAATTCGACAATATTTCCATCGGGATCCTTCACCATTGCTATGGTTACACCCGGCATATATTCTTTTTTCTCTAAGGTAAATTCGATGCCCTTGCGTCCTAGCTCTTCACACAATTCATCAATATTAGAAACTTGTAAGGTTAGATAACGAAAACCCAGACTATCTTCTAAATTTGAGAAACTCTTGGGCGGAATCTTTTTAGGATCGATTAATTTAATGAAGCTGTCGCCGAAAGCAAGTCGATGCATCATGCCAAACCACAATGGGGTTTCCTGAATCTTTTCCAAACCTAGCAATTCGACGTAAAAGTTTAAGCTAGCATCTATATCACTTACTATGACTCCTATGTCGATTGCTTTTTTCCCTGCTACCAATGCCATGATATACACTCCCGTCCAATTTCAATTAAATTTTGTAATAACTTTCTCGGCAAACAACTCTAAGGATGATAAAACTTGACCGCGATTGTGAATGCCCTGAGGAATAATGAGAAAAATTTCGTTTAGCGGAACTGCACCGGAAACCTCCTCGATTCGTTTACATAGGGTATCAGGTGAACCAAATAAAAGCTCTGGAAAGGGTTGGCCAAAGGGTACCGCCCACTTTTCCCACATCCATTTCATATCCTCAGCAAGTGCTTTGGCTTCATTATCACTTTTTGCACAAATCATGAGGCCTCCCCAAGCTGCTATATCTCCCGGTCTCGGCGTGTAGTCATAGCGAGTTTCAGCTTCCTTTCTATAAGCCTCCCACAATAACTTAAGAAAATCTATGTCTGATGACATTACAATAGGTTTACCCTTATATTTGGCCCAAAACTTCGCTGTTCTGAGTGATGCGGAAAAGCCACCGTATAGTTGCGGGTGAGGTGTCTGAAAGGGTCTGGGCGCGATTCCTATTTTGTTTATTCTCATATTTGGATCTACCCCTTCTCCGTAGTCAGTATAAACCGAATGAGGATGGGGGTTGGTGAGACCAGGGGTAGGAACTCGCCAAAACTCTCCTTGGTAGTTGAACGTATCTTGCGTCAGTGCTTGAACGACCAAATCGACATATTCAGCGAAATACCGTCTATTTGTAGAATCTTCCTCGGTATTTTTGTTCCAGGGTCCAACCGAATAGATATCTTCCTTGATTTTCAGAGTCTCTACCCACCTAGATTGATAGCCTCTTACCAGACCGACGGCAAAGCGTCCCCGCAGCATATTATCCATTGTGGAAATTGCCTCGGCAGTTCTCACGGGATTGTGGGCACTGGACACAAATCCACACGTGATTACCTTTAACTTCCTACTGTGTTGTCCGATGTACATGCCCATTAGGGTAGGGTCATTAGAGGCCTCAAATCCTTCAATTTGCAAATGGTGTTCTGGATGGCCCCAGCCAGCGTAACCATTCTCATCCGCAAATTGAACGTATTCAGCAATCTCATCAAGCATCCGTCGATAGAGTAGAGGGTCTTTACCAGCCATTCCTTTTTCGAGTTCAGTACGACGACCTACCGTGCAATACATGAAAGGATTAAAATTTATAATTTTTGTTTCTCCTGGGACACATTTTCTGGGTTATTTTAATTAATCTATTTGTTCAAATCCTAGTAGACTCCGTTTTGGCAATTGGTTAATTTGTCAGCTCATAAACCTCTAGGAATAACTCGTACTCTTTCTTCCAGTCCATTGAGAAATCTTGCCTTACGTTCAGTGCCATGAAACCTGCTATACGGCTCAACCATTGGTTCATAGAGTGCCATTCCATGATAAATCGTTGTCGATCGTCTCCAGAGGTGCCTCCAGCACGGGCGACGGCTGCACAATAGCCTGCTTCCTCTAACAGGTTGTCTATTGCTGTCAGTGTAGTTTTTTGCGGCACAGCTGTCTTTTCTACGTATCTAGGGTTAAGGATTTCTTGAACTCGTTTTGCCATAGCATCCCCAGTTGGAGCACAGTTTAGCTCTTCTTCCTGAGCTTTAGCCGGACCCAAGGAGACAAAGGCCAATATGCAGAAAATGCTGAATTTTTTTTTCTTTAACATGGTAGTGTCCTCTCTTACATCAAAGTTATCTATTAGGGTTAGTCATCTCTCGCTAATCTCAGTCCACTGAAAGCCCATCTTTGGTGAGGGTAGAAAAAATTCCGATAGGTGTGCCTACCATGGTGAGAGGGAGTGCAGCAGGCACTTCCGCGTAATACATTTTGATTGCTCATGAACTTTCCGTTGTACTCTCCAATTGCTCCCGAGGGAGGATTGAACTTTGGATACGGTAGATATCCAGAATTAGTCCACTGCCAAACCGCTCCATGTAGATCTTCCAGATCGCTCTTTTCTCCACTTTTTGTCGCGTGATACCTAATTCCTTCGATCGGTATTTTCGTGCCGGTTGCGGCATGTTCCCATTCGAACTCTATGGGTAAACGTGCCCCTGCCCATAGAGAGTATGCTGAGGCCTCATAGAAGTTTATGTGGCACACTGGACTCTCATGGCTTAGTGGTAAGAGTCCAAATAAAGTAAACTCGAACCATGAACCGTCTTTTTTTCTCCAATACAATGGATGGTGGACACTATTTTCTCTAACCCAAGACCAGCCATCTGAAAGCCAGAGCAGTGGGTTTTCGTATCCGCCATCATCGATAAACTCTAAAAATTCTTTACTAGAAACTAATTGAGAGGCCATCTTGTAGTTCTCTAAATATCGTTTATGACATGGCGTTTCATTGTCAAAATGAAACGAAGAATCAGATTTTCCAAATTCAAATAGGCCTCCTTCGAAGGATATCCAGTGATTTTTTCTTTTGGGAGAAAGGGGGATTACGCTATCAAAAAGAGCTGGATTGGTAGGGTTAATAGAAAATAAGTGTTTTATATCCATTACCAACAGCTCTTGATGCTGTTGTTCGTGATTGATCCCAATCTCAACTAACTTAAACAGTTCAGGATCTTCTATTGTTTCAATGATTTTGGACATCCGCGCATCTATATTTTTTCGATAGTCAATTATTTTTGACAGGCTAGGTCTGGTAATTAGTCCCCTCCAGTTACGAGCGAACTGTTCTCCAATAGCGTTGTAGTAGGAGTTGAAGAGCGACTCAAAATTTTCATCGAAGGGGGTAAAGTGTTTCTCATATTGCTTTAAAATGAATGTTTCGAAAAACCAGGTGGTATGCGCAGCATGCCACTTTGCAGGACTTGCATCCGTCATGGACTGAACACACGTGTCTTCCTCGGACAGATTCGATAGTAGGTTTTCTGTTTCCTCGCGAACCGAGAAAAATTGTTGGCTCATAATGTTAGATCGAGGTTCTAACTTGTTTAAAATACTACTCATTGGGTACCGTGATGATTGCTAAAGGCTAAGTTAATGTTTACGGTGTTTTGCCCTGTTATCTCCCCAGAGGGGTTAAAGCGTCTTTCCGTGAAGCTTATTAGACCATCTGAACCGAAGAGTATTACACTGGAGCATCTAGTGCCATAGTTGTTTCCTCGAATAAAGATGTTTTCTTTTAAGGTATCAAACCTTTTGGTTGATCCGATCGACTCAGAAGTTTTGTTGCAAGAACTGGGCATAAGGATAGATAGTAAACGGTTCGGTAGATCGGAGGGCGGGCCTTCCATTACTTTATTAAACCTTTTTTTCAGTTGTTCGGTTTTCCTCCAGCGATTATTAGGTGTCGTGTTACTGACAGCAAAGGATTGGTAGGAAATCTTCTCTCCTTTCCCAGATCTGTTTGAGTCCCAATACAAAGTGGTTCCGTCATAAACAATTAGATTGAAGCCGTTATAGCTACCGTGTTTATTTCTTAATATTTTTGCGAATTTTTCAGCTTTCACTTTCCCATCCAAAAACGTTGTTACTATGTCACCTCTAGTCGTGAGATCCTGCGCGACTCCTGTTCCTTCACTAATATTAGTGATAGCAGCTAAGTATCCATTTTTATTGATCGCTAGCCAGGCACCACCCGCTACTAAATCCCGACCACCAAGGATGTGGGGTTTTTCTTTCCAAAACTTGAGCGGAGCAGCCTCCCTGTGATGAAATTCGTCGCGATTAGCAATTACTATTAGATTATAATCAGGATTAGGGTCTTGGGACGCCAAAAGAATACACATTCTGGTTCTTACAGCCTTTTCTAATAAGTCAAAAGCGCCTTCAAGGGATATTGTTTGAGTTTATCTTTTCCTTTGAGAAGTTTAATCTCTATGACAAATCCGAGTCCCGAAACGGTGGCGCCTGCTTTCTCAATTAATTGAACCCCGGCTGTAGCTGTTCCTCCAGTTGCTAAGACATCGTCTATAATAAGCACAGAGTCGGACTGCTTTAGCGCGTCGGTGTGCATTTCTAGCTCTGCCTTTCCATATTCTAATTCATAAGAAACATTGAATGTTTCTCTAGGAAGCTTGCCCGGTTTTCTCAGTGGAACAAAGCCAACCCCTAAAATGCTCGCAACCAGAGAACCAAAAATAAAGCCCCTGGCTTCTATTCCTGCGACTAGAGTCGCGCTAGGGCTCGAGGATGCTAATTCTTCACATACGCTTTGAAGAGCGATTGGTGATAAGAGGAGTGGCGCTATATCTTTGAAAATGATCCCCTCTTGAGGATAATCTGGAACATCTCTAATGAGACACTTAATTTTTTCTGGATCAAAACCGTTGTCCACACCTACGCTCCTATCGTTTCATTGTTTGTAGTTAAGAAGTAGCGAATTAAAGGGATTTAACTACTTGTATCTTTTCGCCTTGTAGATTCGTCCTAATAATGGCACGCAGGCCATTAGGAATAAAGCACTCAAGATTGGAGGAGTAAAAATATCACTTAATTGCCTAATTTCAACGCTTCTTGCGCCAGCGTATGTCAAAACCGCCGTCACGGGTAGCATTCCGAGTTGGCTGTAAAGATAAAAATCTTTAAGGGAGACTTTTGACAAGCCCAAGATCGGATTTATCAACTGAAATGGAAGTATTGGTAATAGCCTAATCGAAAGCAAGTAAAACTTTCCGTTCTCAGTAATTTCGCTATTGATCTTTTCAAAACTTTTTTTCAAGCGCTTCTCAAGAGTGTCTCGAAGAAAGTGTCTTGAGACTAAAAAGCTGATAGAGGCCCCTATTGTACTTGCGAAAGAGCAGATAAGAGTTCCATCTAAAAAACCAAAAAGCAGTCCCGACATGAAGCTGAGTAAACCTAAACCTGGGAGGCAAGTTGCCGCTATCATTAAATAGCCAATAAAAAAAATTACCATTGAGATGAAATAATTTTGAGAAACCGCTTGAGCTATCTCCTGATAGTTTTCCCTAATCGAATCATAGGTTAGGTATGTTTCTAATCCACTTAATTGCCAGACCATCATTACCGTAACTACAATAGCTATCGCGAGAAGGATGTTTTTTAATGATTGGGATTTTCTACAAGACACGTTAAATCCAGGGGGGTAGGAAGCCTATAAAATTTTTTCTAAGGCAACGTAATTTGTTTTTCCCGAACCTAGGACAGGGATTTCTGGCACTGATTTTATTTCGCTCGGTATATAAAAGTCTCCATAATCTAGTTCACGTCCTAGTTTTATTATGGAGCTTTTCTCGGCGCTCTCTTGATTGGTAACGAGGATAATTCTCTCTCCTTTTTTAGGGTCTGGTATTGCTATAGCTGCATGCTGGGCGTCTGGCCAAACCTTTGTTGCCAATTCTTCGACAGCAGTTAAGGAGACCATCTCTCCTGCTATTTTAGCAAATCGCTTTATTCGTCCGACGATTGTGAGAAATCCATTTTCGTCGATTTCCACAATGTCTCCCGTCGCATACCAACCGGTTCCTAATTCCTCAGTCTCAGGTTTTCGTAGGAAATCATTTCCAGCATAATCTTTCGCCAAATAGCCCTGCATTATGTTCGGGCCTTGCACAAGAAGTTCCCCACCTTCAGGAATTCCAGCTACCGGTCTGAGACGGTGTTCCATCTGAGATACTAACTGCCCGACTGAGTTTTTCTTACAGTAGCTTGGGTAATTTGTAGCGATGACTGGGCTCGCTTCGGTTACGCCATAACCTTGGAATATTCTAATACCAAATTTATCATTCCAGAGGTCGTAAATTTCTTCGGATAATTTTTCTGCTCCAGATACGACAAATCTTAGTGAGTACATATCAATTGCACTTGCGGCCATTCCGTATCCCCGCAAGAACGTCGGTGTCCCCCAAAGGCAGGTTATCTTTTTCTGAAAGCATAACTCAGGAATAATTCTATAGTGAAGCGGGTTCGGGTATTCGAAGACGCGGGTGCCTCCGATTAGGGGCAAGAGCATTCCAGCCATAAGCCCAAAACAGTGAAAAAACGGAAGCGCATTCAAAATATAGTCATCGTTCTTGAGTTCAATTAACATTCTGACCTGAGACAAATTTGACATCAAATTTTGGTGGCTCAATACAACGGCTTTGGGGTCTCCTTCCGAACCAGAGGTGAAAAGAATTACTGCTTTTGAGGTCGGTTCAATATCTCCGTATAAATACCTTGAAGCAGCAAGCGGGAAGAAAGCGGCTAAGGCACTTCGAATTTTTTCAAGAACACCAATTAAATGTCCTGCCTCTTCAAGATAAAATAGTCTCGTATGCTTTTCTATTTCTTCAGCGACCTTTTGAAGATCAGCATTATTAATAAATCGTTTTGAGGATACTATTAAATCTATGTTTGCGAAGTTTATTGCAGAAGTGATACTTTTTGCGCCAGAGGTGTAATTTATCATGCAGGTTTGTTTTCCCAATAGCTGACACGCAAAAAAAGTGATAACACCGGCGCAGGTATTAGGCAACATTATTCCAATTCTACCGTTGCTTGTAGATAATTTATGGAGAATAGAAGCTAGAGCAAAAACCTTGATTAGCAATTGTCTGTAAGATAATTTCATGCCGGTAATGTCTTCGACAATTTCCCCCAATGGCTTATGGACTTTGGCGCTTCTCGCCAATGAGGAAAACAATGAATGTCGACTTAATCCTGCCTCATAGTAAGTATCTAACAGCAATTTTTTAATTTCCGCCAGGCGCTCTATTTTGTCCGATCCTAGTAGGACGCTGGGAGATAAAACGTTGATCGAAACATTTGGAAAAAAATTTCGACCTCTCTCGTTACGACTCGATCCTAAAAGGCAATGATTGAGGCCGCCTATAGCAACAGGAAGTACAGAAGCTTTTGTGGCTTTTGTTATCGTTTCAACATGCTCATAAATTTTACTAACTGAATTAAAATAGCTTTCTTGCCCTTCTGGAAAAATCAGTATTTGACGGGAATCCTCCATTTTTGTGATTACAGGATGGATGGAGTCTGGATTTAATGGATCAATGAATATATGTTCTGCTAAAGAAAGAAAGAGTCGCTGATGAAACCGTTTGTCCTCTCTCTCTAGGGCCAAAATCAGCGGAGGTTTCGGTAAAAAAAGGTAAAGGAAAAAGCTATCTAGTGGTGACTGGTGATTTGCAATTATTACCGTTTTTTCATCGGAAGATGGAAAGTTGTTAATTCCTTGCACTTTGACGGAGAACAGAAATTTTACAATAATGCGTAAAAAAATTCTGCAAGAAAAGACTAATTGACGGCGCAATAATTGTGAAAACAAGACCCCCCTCCTTGAGATGGTGCAGCTAGCTTAACTTAAATTTGTAATCGTAATTTAAAACTCCGAGAATTATACAGTAAAATTGTTCCGGAACGAGTGGGTGAAAGACGTATGATTAAAACAGATAACAGTCTAAATGGTATCAGCCAATGGTTCTTGAGTGACGATGCTAAAAATCTAATTTTTTTGGAGACCAATGCGGCCACTGATTTAATTTCTGATGTCTTTGGCTATCACGTAGTCCAGTTAGGCGATTATTATCCAACTAAGATTATGGCTTTAAGCCGGATACAGCATAAGATACTTGCAGGTCTTTCTGGCACGATCCGCTCTCCTTCAGACCTTTCCTGCGATGTTGAAGCTTTACCTTTTGCAGAGGGGACAGTCGATTTGATGGTTTTGCCACATCTCCTTGAATTTGGAAGGGATCCTTCCATGATATTGAGAGAAGCTGAGCGTGTATTAATAGGGGAGGGTCACCTTGTCGTGTTTGGTTTTAATCCATGGAGCTTTTTTGGTTTAACAAGTGTTTTTAAGAGGTGGCAGGACATAGCGCCTTGGAATTGTAAATTTATTTCCGCTCCCCGGTTAAAAGATTGGTTGCATGTATTGGGCTTCGAGACCTTAATCATAAGTCGGTTTGGATATGGAAGTTTGAAAGGCGAGGGTTGGAACGGAGTCACTGGAAACGGGGAAAAATTAATGAAATACTTGTTTCCTAGACTGGGTAACACTTACTGTTTAGTGGCCAAGAAAAAGATTGAGGGTTTGAAAGCTGTTCGAGCAAAATGGACAAAAACTAGGGAAATTCTAGAAAGCGGTCTTGCTAAGCCTAGTGTGAGTTGCACAGGAGTGGAGACATGAGTGGTGAGATAAAAAGAACCGTTTGCCAAGTCTATACGGATGGAGCTTGTAAAGGTAACCCGGGGATTGGTGGTTGGGGCGCAATGATTATCGAGGACGGGAAGGAAACGAAAATCAAAGGGTGTGACCCTCAGACAACCAATAACAGAATGGAGCTGACAGCGGTTATAAAGTCACTACAAGCTTTGGACGCTGATAAACATATAACATTGTTTACTGATTCGAAGTACGTGCAGAATGGTATAACGATTTGGATCAAGAATTGGAAGAAAAACAAATGGCTGACCTCTTCTAAAAAGCCTGTAAAAAATATTGATTTGTGGCAAACACTCGAACTGCTTTGCGAGAGTAGAACAATTAGTTGGGAATGGGTCAAAGGCCACGCTGGTAACACAGGGAATGAAACTGCTGATCTTCTAGCAAATGCTGCGATTGAAGATTTTTTATCAGAAACCAAAACCTAGTTTTTTGGGGGTAATAGATATCATGAGGCAAATCGTTTTAGATACTGAAACTACGGGACTGGAGTGGATTCATGGGCATAAAATCATAGAGATTGGTTGTATAGAAATTAATGATCGCAGGATAACATCCAACAGATTTCATCAGTATTTGAATCCAGACCGTGAAATCGAACTTGGTGCTCAACAGGTGCATGGAATAAGTAGAGAATTCCTCAAGGAAAAACCGAGATTTTTTGAGGTTGTTAAAGAGTTTTTAGACTATATCAGAGGGGCTGAGTTGATTATTCATAATGCGCCTTTTGACATGGGATTCTTGGATCATGAGCTTTCGTCAATAGGTGGCGAATGGGGCCAGATCACTGACTACTGCGAGATCTTAGACACGTTGCAACTTGCCAGGGAAATTCATCCTGGACAACGTAATAGCTTGGATGCCTTGTGTAAAAGATATGAAATCGATAATACCCATCGCACCCAACATGGAGCACTGCTTGACGCGGAGCTGTTGGCAGAAGTCTATCTTTCAATGACGGGTGGACAAACCACTTTGGAGCTAGATTTGCCAAATAGGGATAGCGAACCGTCTCGCAGAGTAAATTTAAAGGCTGTTAGAAAAGACTTGAAGGTCTTGAGCTTGTCGGACGATGATTTTCGAACTCACCGAGATACATTGGGACGAATTTCTTCGAAGAGCAATAATTGTATCTGGGAGCAGTAGCCCATTTTTTGAGATTTAATTCAGCCTAAGGTGGCGTTACTCTGCCTGAGCGTCCTCTAAAAGTGCCTGAAGCTCCCCAGATTGGAACAAGCCAAGTACGATATCACAGCCTCCCACCAATTCTCCTTTCACGAATAGTTGAGGAAATGTGGGCCATTCTGAAAACTTAGGTAAATTCTCCCTAACATCCGGTTCCGCATAAACGTCTACGTGCTCAAACTCAACTCCGCAAGCCTTAATAGCTTCTACTGTTCTCATCGAGAAGCCACATTGTGGAAATTGAGGAGAGCCCTTCATGAAAAGCATTATAGGTGCAGACTCCACTGCGGTTTTTATTTTTTGAATTGGATCCATTTCTAACCTCCAAGCTATAGGTGTGAGGGAAAGCTAATCGTTAATTTCGTAAGGTTATCATGCTACTATTACAATTAAGAACATTACATGTAATAAATATATCAAATACTACTTACTCCTAACAAGCTGGTGCGCAAACTGACGCTTATAATTCTGAGAAGGACTACCGATGAATTATCTGACTAATCATAGAGCGGCGATGTAGAATAGAACTCACAGATAATATGGTCACCGAAAAAATTCGAGGTTTTAGAGGTTTTAGTATGGAAAATGATGGTAAAGATGATTATTTGATCCACAATTATCAGAGGGCTCCTGTTAAATTCGTGCGCGGATACGGTTCTACTCTGGTTGACTCAAATGATAAGGAATACTTAGATGGCCTCTCGGGCATCGCGGTTTGTGGGCTCGGGCATGCCCATCCTGAGCTTGCTCACGTCTTGTCTGATCAGGCTGAAAACCTTTGGCATACCTCAAACCTTTACCGCGTTGACCTTCAGGAAAGCTTGGCAAGTTCGTTGTCGAAAATCACAAATCAAAAGCGCGTTTTTTTCTGCAATTCCGGAGCAGAGGCTAACGAAGCGGCAATTAAACTAGCTAAAAAATACGGTAATGACAAGGGAATAAAAGATCCAGTCATAGTGACGATGAATGGTAGTTTTCATGGAAGAACGATGGCTACCCTTAGCGCTACTGGGAACTCGAAAGTACATTCTGGATTTTCACCACTACTTCAAGGGTTTCAACATATTGATTATGATTCTTTAGAAAAAGCTGCAAAAGCAATTAAATCTAGACAGGTCGTGGCAGTTCTTGTCGAGCCCATTCAAGGAGAAGGAGGAATCGTTGTTCCTGAAAAGGGATATCTTTCCCAACTCAGGAAATTGTGCGATCAAACTGATACTTTGCTGATGCTGGACGAGGTGCAAACAGGAATAGGCCGAACTGGCAAGTGGTTTGCGTTTCAAGAGGAGAGTATTGAGCCCGACGTTCTGACAATTGCAAAAGGACTCGGTAATGGGATACCAATAGGAGCATGTTTAGCAAAAGGGGTGGCGGCCAACGTTCTCACGCCAGGAACACATGGAAGTACCTTCGGAGGTAATCCGCTGGTAGCCAGGGTGGCCTTGAAAGTGTTGGAAATTATTGAGCGAGAAGGGTTGCTCGAGAGAGCAAAGCATTTGGGCGAACGGATTCGTCATGGATTTAAAGAAAAGCTTGATTCGCTGGATGGGGTAATCGATATTCGAGGCCGAGGCCTTATGATAGGAATCGAGTTAGAGAAGCCGTGCTCTGAGATTGTTGACCTAGCTCTGAAGGAAAGGTTGTTAGTGAATGTTGCAAGCGGCAACGTTGTGAGGTTACTTCCCCCTTTAATTTTAAAAGACCAGGAAGCTACAATGTTAGTTGAAAAATTAAGCGTCATAATCAAAGAGTTCCTCACTAAATAAAGGTTATTCAATCATGAGTGTTAAGCATGTTTTGTCTCTCGAAGATCTTTCAAAAGAGGAGATACTACAACTCGTTAAAAGAGCAAGCCAGATGAAAAAATGGAGGGCAGGAGGGCATAGGCCAAACCTGTTTGATGGTTTGGTTTTGGCTCTTGTTTTTGACAAATCTTCTACTCGTACCCGAGTTTCCTTTGAAGCGGCTATAGGTGAAGCTGGAGGCGCTACAATGTTCCTTACCGAAAGAGATTCCCAGTTAGGTCGCGGAGAATCCGTCAGCGATACTGCCAAGGTCATGTCAAAGATGGTGGATGCGGTGGTAATTAGAACATTTAAACAGTCTACGATTGAAAGCTTTGCTAGCTCATCAGAGGTTCCTGTAATCAACGGATTAACTGAGGAGTACCACCCTTGTCAACTTTTGGCTGACCTTCTAACCTTTTGGGAATATAAAGGAGAGATTGCCGGCAGAACAGTAGCGTGGATTGGTGACGGTAATAATATGTGTAACACTTACATGCAGGCGGCAAAGATACTAGGGTTTAATTTAAATATAGCTGTGCCTCCGGGCTACGAGCCGAAGCCAATAGGCTATGAGGGGGTTCGTCTATTTGATAAACCGAAGAAAGCTGTTGCGGGGGCAGACTTGGTTGTAACAGATGTCTGGTCTAGTATGGGTCAAGAAACCGAGCAGGAAGAACGAAAAGCTATCTTCAAACCATATCATGTCGACGAGAAACTAATGTCGGATGCAAATTCAGGGGCTTTATTCATGCATTGTTTACCCGCCCACGTTGGAGAAGAAGTGTCGGAAGGTGTGTTGCAGCATTCTCAAAGCGTTGTGTGGGAGGAGGCAGGTAATCGTTTGCATGCCCAAAAAGCGCTTTTAGAGCTACTGCTGAAAGGTCGGTTAGGTTGACAACTATAAAAAACTTTATAGTAATCAAGGATGAATGGTCGTGTCTAAGATAGTCGGTATAGGTATGACTTCGCAGAGAGCCAGAAATAGATTGGTAGAAAAAATTCGTTCGATGGGGATAACGAACGAAAAACTTCTAGAGGTCATGAGATTAACACCCCGCCATTATTTTTTGGAAGAGGCTTTGGCAAGCCGAGCCTATGATAATACTGCCTTGCCGATTGGATACGGACAAACTATTTCTCAACCCTATATGGTAGCCAGTATGACCCAGATCCTATGCGAGACTGGTCCTATGGGAAAAGTTCTTGAAGTGGGGTCTGGATGTGGCTATCAGACGGCTGTCCTGTCCGCTTTTGCTGAAAAAGTGTTTGCCGTTGAGAGAATACAAGCTCTAGTGAAGAGGCTGCGCGCCAACTTATATGAACTCAAAGTACCGAACGTCAAAGTAAAACATTCAGATGGTTTCAATGGGTGGGCTGAACATGCTCCATTTGATGCTATTCTTGTAGCGGCTGCTCCAGTAGGTGTGCCCGAAAAACTACTCGAACAACTTTCAGTCGGTGGACGAATTGTGATACCAATAGGAAGTGGCAGAAGTCAGGAGTTACGTTTAATCAAGAAAAGTAGTACGGGGTTTCAGGAGCAAGTACTGGACAATGTCAGCTTCGTGCCCTTGTTAGATGGAATAGAATGAGTGGCGGCGGTTGTTGCTTCTGGTTTTTTGATAACCCCAATCGTAAATTAGTTGCCTATCTTTTTCGTCCAATCGCTCTGCTGGCGATATTAAGTTTTTATCTGATTGGTGTTCTTACCCTGCAAGGATGTGGTAATCGAACTCTTGCACCTATTCAGTCTAAGAACGTCTCTGTTGAGAGAGGTGCGCCCATATATCGCAAAGGGCTTCGAATAAAGCCAGGGCGATATACGGTAAAAAGAGGAGACTCTTTGCATGGAATTGCCTGGCGTTTCGGAGTTGATTATCGCGACCTAATAATTTGGAATGAAATTTCAAATTCGGATCTGATATATGAAGGGCAAGTGCTCAGTTTGAAAGGGTCGATGATAAGTAGGGGGACCAAGGCGCTCTTTCGGAAAATAAAACCAAAATCACGGAAAAATCTAGATGCAGCCTCGGGTATTAAATGGTCTTGGCCGGCAAGTGGCTCAGCCAAGTCTATCCTAGAAAGCGGTAAAATATCTGGGCTCGAAATCGAGGGGAAGGAGGGCGATCCAATCTACTCCGCAGCTAAAGGTAAAGTGGTGTACAGTGGGGACGGATTAAAAGGTTATGGAGAGCTAATAATAATAAAGCATAATGCTTCCTTTCTCAGTGCTTATGCTCATTCTAAGGTGCGCCTTGTGGCTGAAGGGGATATTATTGGCCCCAATCAACAGATAGCACGGATGGGGGTGACTGATAGCAAATCCGTTGTGCTTTACTTTGAAATTAGGCGAAATGGGAAAGCAGTCAATCCAAAGTTGTATTTGCCAAGCGGAGTTTGAATGATCAGGCTGAAAATAGGGCCGCTAGAACAAGTCTATCTTCTGCTGTCAAAATATTAAAAACCCGGCAGGCTGAACCTGTATCCATGAATTCAATAGCTCGCTCGGAGTTAAATTGTTGAGACTTTGGGAACTGTTGATTAGCTCCGGTTCCAACTATAATAAGCTCCGGAGACAGCACCTCTAGAGAAGCCATATGCTCGCTGTTAAATAACTCAAATTTCAATGGCAATACATCAGTCCTTATTGTTGTCCCGAAGATTAAGCATGGAAATTGAGTATAATTGTTATCAAGCGAGAGTCCACGCGAGTCATAGGATTGAATTTGCCGTTTGATAGTTTCTGTTTCTTGTTTATTCATTGTCTAATGCAGGCCTAGATTATTTGCTTTTGATTCTATATCTTCTAATAGTGAAGCTATTGAATTGCGGTCGTCAAATTTTTTTGAAGTGAAAAATAGGAGGTTTGAATGCGGATTGTACTTTTAGGTGGTCCAGGGGCGGGTAAGGGAACACAAGGAGATCACATTTGCGATCATTTGCAGATTCCTAAGATTTCAACTGGTGATATGTTAAGAGCTGCTGTCACTGCTGGAACCAAATTGGGTAAGGCCGCCAAGAAGGTTATGGATGCTGGAGACCTTGTTTCCGACGATATTATTTTGGGATTGGTGCAAGAGAGGGTGCTAGATGAAGACTGCAAAAAAGGGTTCTTATTGGACGGATTTCCCAGAACTATAGCCCAAGCGGAAGGCCTAGTCGCTGCTAAAATTGACTTGGACTTGATCATAGAAATCAGAGTAGATGATGAGGAGATAGTTCGGCGTATGTCTGGCAGATGGGTTCATTCATCTTCCGGTAGAACCTATCATTCAATTTATAATCCTCCGAGAAAAGTAGGTTTAGACGATCTAACAGGAGAACCTCTAACTCAACGAGACGACGATCAGGAAGCTACTGTTAGAAAACGTCTTTCAGTTTATGAGGAGCAAACAAAACCATTGGTTAATTGGTATAAAAAATATACTGACGCAAATGCTGATGCCTCGTTTGGGCAAATCGAGGGCGTTGGCGATGTCAATGATATTAAATTAAAAATATTTTCCTTGTTAAGTTAGTGACAAGATGGTTTCATTCAAAGGACTTATGAAACTCGCGATCTTTCTATGATGTATAAAAAAAAGCATATCCTTATTGAAGATTGACGATGAGTACTGTATATAAAGGTAACCAGAAATTAGCATTGGAAAATTTTCACCAACTTTTATCCATGGGGGATTAGAATAAAATGGTAGCTAAGAAAAAAGTAGCTAAGAAAAAAGTAGCTAAGAAGAAAGTAGCTAAGAAGAAAGTAGCTAAGAAGAAAGTAGCTAAGAAGAAAGTAGCTAAGAAGAAAGTAGCTAAGAA